>ERZ807291.7493-NODE-7493-length-12583-cov-31.488665_pt1 | contig 12583 bp, 10 predicted proteins | sample MGYA00521257_ERZ807291 | MGnify/ENA primary metagenome ERZ807291 (study PRJEB31413, sample SAMN03169783) | marine metagenome | biome: Marine; feature: Water; material: Subsurface seawater | place: North Sea | collected 2011-04-28 | depth 1 m m ...
GGGTGTAGTGGTCGCAGGTTCAAATCCTGCCGTCCCGACCAATTAAATAAAAAAGCCACCTTTTAGGTGGCTTTTTTATTTAACCGCCGGAACGGCGGATTTGAGCGTAAAGCGCCAGGTTCACAAATTACGCCTACGGCGGAATTTGTACAAGACTAGATTTTTGCTCCTGCAAAATCTGCATACATGCCATCCTTGGCAATAAGCAAAGCGACGCAGCCCTGCACGGGTATTAATGGTCCATCTCCATAGCCTTGTCCCTGATTTTTGTGTAGTGATGACACCTGTGTGCCTTTCGAGATTTCTGCCGCCAGATCTTCAATAGTAGCCTTAGCAGATCATCAGGCGTGATGAATGAGTTGACCTGCAAGGAGGTTTTGCCAGATGGAGTTACAAATCACTCTCGGATAAGCCTGATATATTAAAAGGTGTTTTCACTGTATTAGGCTTTACTCAATCGCAGTCTATGGTAGTTTCTGTTATACCGTTTTTCCTTAAGACTGCCCTTTGAACTTTTCCCGTTGCGGTCTTTGGAAGTGATTGCATAATTTGTATATACCTTGGTCTAGCGAAGCGTGGTAACAATTTGGCAGATTCCATACTTATTTCCGTGGGCGAGATAGTAGCATCGATTTCTAAAACAACGGCCAACATAACTTCATCTTCACCTCCGGGAATATCACTCGGCACAGCATATGCCGCAACTTCTGAAACGCCGGGTAGGCTAATAACAACGTCCTCTACCTCAGACGCGGAAATGTTTTCACCACGCCTGCGTATAGTATCCTTAATTCGATCGATAAATGTAAGCCTTCCAGTATGGTCCATAAATGCGGCATCACCGGTATGGAACCACATGTTACGCCATGCCTCGATAGTTTTATCCGGCGCATTTAGGTACCCGGCCATAAATGCGAAGGGAATTCTTGGACGTACCACAATTTCGCCAACATCTCCTGCTGATACTGGCATATCTGTGTCAGGATTTACGATTTTGACCTCAAATCGGCTACCGTGTGTCCATCCAGCAGCACCAGGGTCTTTGCTTCCGATCCGGCCCCATACGGGAATATTGACTTCAGTCATACCATAAGCTGAGAGAACATCAGGCACATTAAACCGGTTTCGTAATTCCTCTTCTTGCGATGGTGGCGTAGGGGCGGCTAAAATTGCACGAATACTATGCTTTTTATCCTTAGATGTTGGTGGTTGGGCAAGCATAAAAGCCAATGTGGAGCCTATAAAGTTGGTCACTGTGCTTCTATGCTTCTGCACGTCTGATAGCCAACTGCTAGCGCTAAATCTTAACCGGACAAAGACCGAGACTCCCATCAGCAGAGTTGCTCCCAACTGCATCATCAGACCATTGACATGGAAGAGAGGCAGGGAAATGTAATATCGATCCTCAGGCGTGAGTTCTAGGCACTCGATAGTACCGATACCATAGGCTGTACAATGCGCATGGGGCATAAGAACGCCTTTTGATGGGCCTGTAGTGCCAGAAGTATACATCACTGTTGCGATATCAGACGCTCGGAGTGATTGTATGTCACACTCATCCTCAGAAGCGTACTGTGACCAATTAAGAACAGTCCATTGATTTGGCATATTGTTGGGAACGTCGCCACACACCATTATTGTTTTAAGCGCAGGAACTTGATCTGCAATTTCAATTAAACTCTCGAGTAGTTCCGCCTCAATTACGATGCAGCTGATTTTTGAGTCATTGATTTGGTGCTTTAAGAATTGGCCGCGTAACTCTGTATTATATAAAACGGCAGTGCAATTTATTTTGCCAAGCCCCAGCCAAGCTCGAACAAAATTACAACTATTTAGCATGAAAATTCCAACCAAGTCTCCTCGAGCAACACCCATATTGAGGAAGAATTGTCCGGCCCGTCGGCTTTGGCTCTGAGCTTGCGAAAAAGTCATTGATTCGCCGCTACAGTCTTGTACCCAGCATTTATCTGGATTAGTCCGAGCCATTTCCGTTAATACATCAGGTAGGACCCATCGGGTTGGGTCGTTTATTGCAGAGTACATTTACAAACTCCAAAATTTTTCAAAACGAATTATTTTCAGTAGATGATACTATGTGGCTGCTCTCTCGTACGCAGTGACAACACAGGCTCCTCCTAATCCAAGGTTATGCTGCAAAGCTATTCGAGCACCTGACACCTGACGCCTGTCCGCTGTTCCACGAAGTTGATGAGTCAGTTCATAGCATTGTGCCAATCCAGTAGCGCCTAATGGGTGCCCCTTGGATAAAAGCCCCCCTGATGGATTTGTAACAACTTTTCCACCGAATGTGTTGTCGCCATCTTCGACAAATGCTTGTCCCTCTCCTTCAGGGCAAAAGCCCAGAGCTTCATAGGTGATAAGTTCATTAGGGGCAAAGCAATCGTGAAGTTCACATACATCAATATCTGCGGGATCGATACCAGCTTGGTCGTACACTTTTTGAGCAGCAGCCTTTGACATATCACTGCCCACTAGTTTGATCATTGATTGCTCGTCAAATGTTGACGCTGTATCTGTCGTCATCGCCTGTCCGATGATCTGGACAGTGGTAGGGATATTATACTTTTGGGCAAACTCTTTAGTGACAATTAATGCCGCCGCCGCGCCGCAGGTTGGAGGGCAAGCCATATATCTTGTGAGGCCTCCGGGAATGAGTGTCGGGCTTTGTAAAACATCATTGGTGGATAGTTCTGTACGTAATAGCGCCAGTGGGTTTTTAGCCGCATGCCGACTCGCCTTAGACCGGATTTTGGCGAAGGTGCTAAGGCTAGTTCCATATTTTTCCATATGCTCGACCCCAGCACCGCCGAAATATCGGATGGCAAAAGGTAGGCTCATATCCGCACCAAGTTGATTGTTGACTATTTCAAATTTATCAATCGGATCTGGCCTATCGCTCCAGTGGGACAAAAGTGCGCCTGAACTCATCTGCTCGAAACCAACTGCAAGCACGCAGCTACATGAGCCGCTCTCTACAGCTTGACGGGCTAAAAATAGGGCAGTGGAACCAGTGGAGCAATTATTATTTACGTTAACAATAGGGATGCCCGTCATGCCGGCGTTATATACTGCTCTCTGTCCGCTGGCTGAGTCTCCGTAGACGTAACCAGCGTAGACTTGCTCTACGCATTTAAAATCTATGCCTGCATCAGACAATGCTAGTTTAATCGCTTGTGACCCCATTTGATCGTATGGACTGCTCTCCGTTGGCTTACGAAAAGGTACCATGCCTACGCCGGCAACAATTGTGGGATGATACATAGTGAATGAATCCTTTATTACGTTTGATATTATCTTGCGGTGTATCCGCCATCTACGATTAGTTCGGTACCAGTCACCCACCTAGCTTGATCTGAAGCAAGATAGACGGCTGCCCACGCAATGTCGTCAGGATGTCCCATACCCTCAAGGGGGTGCATTTCATCAAGTATCGGTTTCATGGTGTTCAAGTCAGTGCCAGATCCGTCAACAAAACGATCCACCATAGAGGTGGGTATAAACCCCGGATGTATAGAGTTGACGCGTATTTTGTCAGGCGCAAATGAAATAGCATCATTTTTTGACATTAGGCGCACTGCGCCTTTTGACGCATGATATGCGGACACATCACCACCGCCTACAAGGCCATAGATTGAGGAAATATTTATAATTGCCCCACCATTATTTTTGCGGAGAAGCGGGACGACATGTTTAGTACATAGAAAAACCCCGGTTGTGTTCACTGAGAAAACACGCTCCCAATCAGCCAGTGAGAACTGCTCGGTAGTTAAGTTAGGCCCTTCGATAGCGGCATTGTTTACTAGAATATCAACATGCCCAAACATATCGATTGCCTTGTCAAGACCGGCTATTACCTGATCTTGCTGAGATACGTCGCAGTTTAAGTGTCCAGCTTTTCCACCGGAATTGGTGATCTGATCTGCGATTTTCTTACCATTATTATCCAGATCAAGAATAAATATTGCAGCGCCTTCCTCACTCATGCGAGTTGCGATCGCGGCACCAAGCCCATTGCCGCCGCCGGTTATTATTGCTACTTTATTTTTTAGTCTTAGCACGAAAGTCTCCTAAATATACCCAAGTTATTACCTGTTATTTTTGCCCGAAAAAGCTTTGGATGATAAACCATTTATTTTTTACTGAAATCGTCAAAACTACCGTGACGTCCTAGCCCGTCAACAAAACGAGCAGCACCGAAAGCTCCCTCTTTGGCTACAATGTCCGCGCCATTTTTACCCTCTTGTTGAATGGCTTCAGCAAAGGTCATTCCATTCTGTGCATAGGCAGACTGCCTGTCAGCTAACATGCACATCTGAGGAAAGCGTGCGAGTTGTTGTGCGATTTCTTCGGCAGCTTCACGAGATTTTCCTCGCTCAACTATTCGATTAATCAGGCCAAAGCTTAACGCTTCTTGGGAGTTAATTTCACGACCTGTTAAAATCAAGTCTAACGCTCGTCCCATGCCTATTATCCTGGGTAGGCGAACCGTACCTCCATCAATAAGAGGTACACCCCACCGACGGCAGAAAACCCCGAATTTTGAGTCTTCCTCCGCAACTCGCATATCTGCAAATAAAGCGAGCTCTAAGCCCCCAGCCACCGCATAACCACTAATAGCAGCAATTAATGGTTTGCTGAGTTCCAAGCGGCTTGGGCCCATAGGTCCACTACCACCTCCATCTTTTTCTATTTCGACTATCCGATCGGGATCGCTCATTGCGCTTAAATCTGCGCCAGCACAAAAAACCCCATGATCACCCCATAAAACGGCCGCGCGTTGGCTATCGTCATGCTCAAAATCTAAAATTGCTGCGCGTAATTTTGCTGCCATTTGCCTGTCAACTGCATTCCGTTTGTTAGCTCGGTCTAAAATAATGGTGGTGACTGGTCCTGAGATCTCTACTTTGATAGTCATTATTGATACACTTTATTTAAAAATTAATCGATTGAGCGAGATTTTACGTCCCATTTAATCTATCATATTACACATAAATTAAAAAAATACAAAGAGAAGTAACAAATGAAAAGTTTCATTAAAGCGATGATTGACCGAATTCCTCCTCCGACTGCAAGTGATGTGATGCTAGATATTCTGTCGGGATATGGTCCTTTAGGGCTTTCTGTTCAAGGCTTGAGAAAGCGGGGGCTTGTGATGGACATTTCTGAGTCCAATGTTCGTGTTGCGCTTAACCGACTTGCCAATCAGCGTAAGATTGCAAGCCCACGTAGGGGGCATTATGCGATTAATTTTAGCGGCTACGCGCTTCATGAGGATGTCGAGAACTGGTGGCGAAGAGAGGAACAACGACAGGACTGGGACTTTACCTGGGTGGCTGTTCACGAACCTATTAAAGTCAGAGGTAAAACTGCCCAGCAACGCATGCACAGCCGCGCATTAGAACTGCGGGGGTTTCGACCAGCCCGGCCCAATTTGCATGTGCGACCCAATAACCTGTCGGGGGGAGTCTATGGGCTCCGCAAGCAGTTGCTGGAATTAGGCATGTCAGATAGCGCCGTTGTTTTTGGTATGAATTCATTAAGTCGTAGTGAAGAAGCCTGCACTAGGGCGCTTTGGGTGGGGTCCAATCTCATTAATGATTATCGGGATTACTTAGAAGCAATCAAACAAAGCACGAAGCATTTGGCAAGTATTAGCAAATATGAGGCATGTAAGGAGAGCTTATTACTTGGCCGAAGCGCTATCAGATTTTTGCTCCATGATCCGTTGTTGCCTGAGGAGTTGATGCCTGGCACTGAGCGAAAAGTTCTTGTCAGTGAGGTTCGGGAATATCAACTTAGCGCGCGAGAATTATGGAGAAATGTAGTACCAGAATGACGGATCTATTCTGTATACATTTAGAGGCAAAAATACTACTCAAATTATTTTCTAAATCCCTTTAGTGGCAGCTGGGGGGCAAACAACTATAGAGGGATATCTATGCCAGCATTTGACACCGTTATAATTGAAAAAGACGATCAAGAGCCACGTATCGCAAGGCTTCAATTAAATAGGCCTGAGAAGAGGAACGCCATTTCAAGCACAATGCCGGGAGAGATCCGCCAGGCGGTGGAATGGGCGGAAGCCGATACTGAGGTGCATGTAATTATTGTAGAGGGAGCGGGCCAGGCTTTTTGTGCTGGATACGATATTTCTGAATATGGAGAAGGCAACGATCCAGAAAATATTAAAGGCGACCATCCTTGTAGGCAGGAGCATACACCTTGGGACCCAATGGATGATTACAGCATGATGAAGTCCCATACTGAAGATTTTATGTCACTCTGGCGATGTTCCAAACCTACCATAGCAAAGGTCCATAATTTTGCGCTCGCTGGTGGTAGCGATATAGCTCTATGTTGCGACTTATTGGTTATCGAGGAAGACGCGAAAATCGGTTACATGCCAACCCGTGTATGGGGCTGTCCTACCACTGCGATGTGGACCTATCGGATTGGTGCAACCAGAGCGAAGCAGATGATGTTCACTGGAGATACTATAAGCGGACGTACGGCCCAGGATTGGGGTTTGGCTAATATGGCTGTCCCTGCGGAAGATTTAGAAAACGCAACAATGGACTTAGCTAAAAGGATAAGCGGAGTTCCAAGTTCACATTTAATGATGCACAAACTAGTGGTAAATCAAGTGTGGATGTCTATGGGTCTGGAGCAGTCACAAATGTTCGCCACTTTATTTGATGGCATTACCCGTCATAATCCAGAGGGCCTTTGGTTTAGGCGTCAATCTGAATTACATGGTTTTAAGAATGCCGTCCAATGGAGAGATAGCGGAAGACCAATCCCGGAAGCCGATGAAGCACGTGCTTTGATAAAGCAGCTTGAGGCGCAGTTGGCATCAAGTAGTTAAGCTATTCCCCTCCATCGAGTTGTTAATTAGCTCAGTAAGCTAGTTTGCAACTCGTATCATTTAAGTCATATCACAACCCTAAATCCGTAAATCCTAAACTTGTGGCTCCAGACCTAGTCTTTACTTTCTAGAAACTGACTCTCCAAAAATAACGTTGACTTAGTATTTATATTGCATTACTGTAATTACATAAATAATAATAAAAAATAAATATATGTAATTTTAAGTGGGTTTTTACTAATTGTGCCAGAATCTTCTGGTTTTTGGGGTAGTGCAAGTTATGAATGTTTTTAATTTATCTGGTCGCAAAGCATTGGTCACAGGCGGAGCAAATGGTCTTGGCTGGGCTATTTCATCTGCCCTTTCTGCCTCCGGTGCTTCTGTAATGATCGCCGATATCTTAATCAATGAAGGTGAGACCAAGGCTAAGGCTTTGCGAGATGAGGGCGGCTGTGCAGAATTTGTAAAATTAGATGTCACCAATGAAGATGATTGGCGTTCTGGCATCGCAAAAACTATCGAGAGTTTTAGTGGGTTCGATATTTTAGTAAATAATGCAGGCATTGAAGTGACGGCTTTGATGACTGATTTTGATGTTTCAGAAGTTAATAAGATGCTGGATGTAAATATTCTTGGCCCTCTACTAGGTATGAAGCATGCTTTTTTGGCTATGCGCCCAGGAGGGTTATCTGGAGCAGGAGGCTCTATCGTAAATATTTCCTCTGTTGCATCGCGCCTTGCAGTGCCTGCAGTCTCAGGCTATTCCGCTACAAAATCTGCTGTCGATAGGATGACTAGAATCGGTGCAATGGAAGCCGGAAAGCTGGGCTATGGCATCAGAGTGAATTGTATTTACCCAGGCTTGGTCTTGACTGATATGGGAATCAAATTAGCCGATGATTTGGTCAACGTGGGCTTATTTCCTGATCGAGAGCAAGCTTCCCAAAATTTCATTGAACAGACTCCGCAGGGTCGCCTCGGGCAGCCGTCAGAAATGGCTGATGCGGTGTGTTTCTTGTGTTCGGATGCGGCTGCATTTGTAAATGGCACAGGGATTCCAGTGGATGGAGGAATGTCGATGTAATCATTGACCACTATAGATAAAACCTGCAGATAAATTAAAAAATTCCTAAATTATTATCATTTAAAACCACAACTCAAATCTATATACAGGGGAAAGAAATGAAACTATCAAAACTTCCAGCAATAATAAGTCTTAGTTGCTTTGCCATGCCATCGGCTGTGTTCGCACAAGATGGAGGAGCCACCCTCGAAGAAATTGTTGTTACTGCGACAAAGCGTGCTAAGAATCTTCAAGAGGTACCTGTCGCGGTATCAGCTATTTCCGCTCAGGAAATGAAAGATCAGGGTGTATTTCAAACCAATGACCTTAATCGCACTATGCCAAATATTCAGGTTTCATCTCCCTATGGTGAGCAGCAGCCAAACTTCTCGTTAAGAGGGGTTGGGGTGGGAACGGAGTTTAATTCAAATACTGCTTCACCTATCGGTGTATACGTAGATGAGGTCTATCAGGCATTTCGTGCCGCTCATGGTCAGCAGCTCTACGATCTAATTCAAGTTGAAGTTGTTCGTGGACCGCAAGGTACATTATATGGTCGTAATACAACGGGCGGAGCAATCAATTTTATTACGCGCAAGCCTGAGTTAGACGGCGATAACGGCTATTTAACGGTCGGCTTTGGCAATTATAGTCGTCGAAACGTTACGGCTGCATATGAATTCAATCCATCAGATACGCTAGGTATCCGGGTGTCGGGTAATTACGTAGATTCAGACCCATATATGACCAATCAGTTGGATGCTGGTGTTAATGATTTTTCGTCTGCAGGAGCATCAGGATTGAATCTAAATACCGGTAAAGATCCTGGTGGTTCCGAAAACTATGGAGCGCGCTTAAGCGTCCGCTGGTTACCAACGGAAAATCTAGATTTTACGCTAAAGGCCTATAGCGCAGAAGCTGAGGGAGGAACCGAAGCTCCATTTCCTGTCGGTCAGATTCAAGGAAGTGATTTGATGGACTTTACCAGTCCGAATTTTCTATTGTCGCCATTGTTCGATGGACAGCTTAACCCAGAAAATTATAGCATCTCTGCTAATGGATTTTCAGATGATGATATAGAGATGGACTCTGTTGGAGAAGCTAGGACAGAGTCGGAGGGGATAGTGTTTAGTGCAGAGATTGCAATCAACGATGATTTAAAAATTGTTAATACTACTGGATATGATTCTGGGCTCTACTCTCAGCAAAATACCGATTGCGATGGTTCACCATTACGTGCGTGTTCAATTGGCTATAGCAGTGATTTCAGAGCATTTAATCAAGATATTCGTTTGGACTATGTGCAGGAAAACTTTAGTCTTTTAGCTGGCCTTTTTTACGGTAACGATGTTATTACGTCAAATAACACGCCGGATTTCTTTAATTTTCTAAGCGATAATAGAGAGGCTGTAGGGCTACCTGCTGATTATTTTAACCCAGGAGGATTTTTCAGTGGCGAAGGCCTCCCTCTTGATGCAGCTGATCTTCCAACAGGTATTCGAGCGACTCAGAGCTTTAGGCAAGAGCGCACATCTTACGCTGTTTACGCTGAGGGTAACTATCAGCTAACAGATGCCCTTACATTAACTGTTGGTGCACGCTTCACTAAAGACGAAAATGATTTTACCGATGCAATGTCAACCTTTTATGACGACAATGGAGTGGCTCGATTAATTACGGTTTCAGGTTATCAAGAAAATGGAGCGTACGCCCCATATTTTCTTGAGGATCTAAAAAATCCGGCGGGTGACGTGGTTGTCCCGGGGTTTCCTTCATTAGGTTTAGCTACTCCTGAACCACTTAAAAAGTCAGGTGACTCTGAAAGTACAACGGGGCGGGTTATCCTTGATTATAAGCCAAACGAAGATAGTCTGGTTTATGCGAGTTTCAGTCGGGGTTATCGAGCAGGAACTTTTAATGGTTTAGCATACGGTTCAGCAAACCAGGTTTATTTCGTACCGCCAGAAGAAGTTGACGCATACGAGCTAGGCTTCAAAACTCGTCTTCTCGATGATCGCTTACAGTTAAATGGCGCTATTTTCCGTTATGACTATATTGGTCAGCAAGGTCAAGTAATCGATGACACCGCAACGGGGAATTTGGTGTCATTGGATGGTGAGATTACCGGTCTTGAACTCGATATTAAGTACGCCGTAAATGATGCGTTCACTTTGAATGCTGCAATTGGATTGCTGGATTCTGAATATGGTGATGGAGACTGTCCTGCCGATAGCTCTACAATTCCGACCTTTCCCGCACAGATAGGAAGTTGTATCGTGTCTGCTGGCGGCCCGGTTAGTGTTGCTGGCAACCCAATGCCTTATGCTGCCGAAGAGTCCCTTAATATAGGTTTCAATTGGAGACTGGCAGAGATGGCAGGTGGCGGTGAATTACTTCTCTATGCTGATGCAGCATATACGGGTGACTTTAGTTTTGACTCGTTTGAAGACTATAGTAAAGGTCCGCTCCCTAATGTTGCTTCTGGAGACTATGTGAATGGTGGTGGTGACTATTGGGTCTCAAATGCTCGCCTTACTTATGAGATTGACAACATAGCAGTCTCTGCCTGGGTTAAAAATATTGGTGATAAGCTGTACTTCCCATATGGCATTTCTCTTGAGAACTTATTTGGTAATGGATATCGAGTGCGAGCCTTGCCTAGGACTTTCGGTGTTGAGGCTACGTATCGCTTTTAACCCTTAAGCCGATAAATATTAAGTAAAGAATAAAAGGAAGAAACTATGTTAAATCTTGATAAGTTTTATATTGATGGAGAATGGGTGACCCCCTACAACGAGCTTCGTACAGCAGAGTTTATCGACCCGAGCAAAGAGCAAGCCATAGGCAATGTTGCTATGGCCGATTCTGACGATGTCGACAGGGCAGTTAAAGCTGCCCACCAAGCTTTTCCAAGCTACGCTAAATTAACTTTGAATGAACGATTGGACTACGTTAAGGCAATTGTTGCAGTCTATGAGCGCCGCCTTGGTGATATCGCTGAAGCAGTATCTCGAGAAATGGGAGCGCCACTAGAGAATCTGTCTATGGTAGCCCAAGCGCCTATGGGGCTTTTACATTTCAACACTGCTTTGGCTACAGCTGAGTCCTTTGAATGGCAAAAAATGAATGGCGAAACATTAATTGTCAGAGAGCCTATAGGTGTGTGCGCGTTGATAACGCCTTGGAATTGGCCGTTAAATCAGATTGTCTGTAAAATAGCGCCTGCTTTGATTGCTGGCTGCACTATGGTTTTGAAGCCCAGTGAGAACTCTCCTTCATCGGCACAAATCTTGACTGAAATTATTGATGAAGCCGGCTTACCTCCGGGAGTATTTAATTTGATTCAGGGCGACGGTGCTGAAGTAGGGCCATCGCTCTCTGGTCACCCATTAGTTGATATGGTATCTCTGACAGGCTCGCATCGAGCGGGTTCATCCGTCTCAAAGCACGCTGCAGACACCATAAAGCGAGTATCACTGGAACTAGGCGGAAAATCTGCCAATATCATTCTGCAGGATGCCGATCTTGAAAGTGCTGTCCAGGCAGGTGTTGCGGGAATGATGCTAAATACTGGACAAAGCTGCAATGCACCATCCCGCATGTTTGTCCATAAATCTCAGTTAGCTAAGGTTGAAAAGATGACGATTGATGCGCTTGCGAGCGTGGTTGTTGGGGACCCACTTGATCCGCAAACGACAATGGGGCCAATAGCCAATCAGCGTCAATATCTCCGTGTTCAGTCGTTAATTGAAGATGGTATCAAACAAGGAGCAAAGCTTGTTGCCGGTGGTGTAGGGCGGCCTGATGGTATTGAAACTGGTTTCTTTGTTAAGCCAACCATTTTTAGTGAAGCGACTAATGATATGAATATTGCTCGTGAAGAAATATTTGGGCCAGTCTTAACGATTATTCCCTATGAGTCTGAGGATGAAGTCATAAAAATGGCCAATGATACTGAGTACGGCCTCTCGGGTTATGTCTCTGCAGGGACCACTGAGAGGGCAAAAGAATTTGCTCTTCAGCTGCGAACGGGTATGGTGCATTTGAATTGCGCGCCATTTGACATCAACGCTCCGTTCGGGGGCTACAAGCAGTCAGGGATTGGCAGAGAATGGGGTAGTGCTGGCTTCGATGAGTTTTTGGAAACAAAGGCTATTATGGGGTCTTAAACTGAGCGCTTAAATTTGACTATAGAAGTAATTAAAAAACCTCTCTACTAATGTAGAGAGGTTTTTTAATATTAGTCTCGAAAAAATCAACGAAGCGGTATTAATAATTGGCAGGGCCCAATTAGAAAAATGCCATTGTACGAACTTCAATGCTCTCGCGTGGTTTAGGGTTTGTAGGTGTGTTGGGATCTTCAAAAGCGGAGTGAGCCATAAAGCGTGCCCGGCCGTCCGTCTCAGAATCATACGTTTTTAGTATTAGTGCCTGAGTGGTTGTCATGTTGGGAAAATAGATCCAACGATGGTTTGGTTGATAACGCATTGTATAGACTTCACCCTGTCGATCCTCATATAGTAGATGAGTTCTAAGTAAATCATCGGGCTTGCAGGATTGTACATCACACATTGCTAAGGGTAGTTCTTCCACCGTCTCATACAATGGTTTCCAAAGATTAAAGAATGCTACAC
>ERZ807291.7497-NODE-7497-length-12576-cov-6.244948_pt1 | contig 12576 bp, 11 predicted proteins | sample MGYA00521257_ERZ807291 | MGnify/ENA primary metagenome ERZ807291 (study PRJEB31413, sample SAMN03169783) | marine metagenome | biome: Marine; feature: Water; material: Subsurface seawater | place: North Sea | collected 2011-04-28 | depth 1 m m ...
CCGACTTTGGACGTACACCTACGATTAACGCGAATGGCACTGATCATGGCTGGGGCGGTCATTACTTCGTCATGGGATCGCCAGTGAACGGTGGTCAGTTAATTGGAGAAGTTCCCGCGTTCGACGTTGAAACCGACAAAATGCTCTACAACTTGTCGATTCCCGACATTAGCGTTGAGCAGTACGCATCTAACTTGGCTAAATGGTTTGGCTTGAGTCAGTCAGATATTCTTGAAGTGTTTCCGGGCCTGACCAACTTTGACGAAGTGGATTTTGGCCTGTTCGGCTAAGCAAGGTGCTCTGCGGCGCCAGAATTACATCGAAAATCTTATGTCGATCTGCGCACCGCCCGAAGAATAACGAATTTAGCGTTAGACGCGACGACATTAGCGTTGCCGAAAAGTCTTTTCAGGGTCACGTGATAACCCAAGTGTCGATTCCCAATAACCCACAGCTCACCACCTGGCCTCAGTACCGTGTGGACCTGCCTAAAAAAGCGCTTTGCTATCTGGTCGCCAACGGCATGTTGCTGGTGAAACGGAGGATTGCAAAGTACAAGGTCGACCGATGCAGGCGCGAAGCCTTCCAAGCCATCGCTTACGTGAAATGCGGCCCGATGTGCGGCGCCAAACGCGCGCTCGATATTTTCCTTCGCCGACGCCACCGCCATAAAGGATTCGTCAACAAAGTGCACGGTTGCGTTCGCATGCTGCGAGGCTGACTTGAGGCCCACGACGCCGTTACCACAACCGAGGTCGACGATATCCCGTGCCCCCGATATATAGGGCAAGTGCTCGAGAAAAAAGCGTGTACCTATGTCGAGGCTGTCCCGGGAGAATACGTTAGCGTGATTACTAATAAGCCAGTCCGTACCCTCCAACGGGTATGTCACAGGATAAGGGTTGTTAGGCAAAGGTCGCGTTAGATCGGGTGTAACGCCAATCAGTTTGGCTTTTTTCACCGCCGGCATTGTCTGTACAGCGCCTAATAACGTCTCCAGCATTGGCCAAACGCTACGCGGCAAGGCTTTAACCATGCCCGCCACGAAAACCTGCGTATCAGACGTCAGCAGCGGTCGCAGTTTTATTAACTGATCCTCAAGCAAAGCGAGCGTTTTCGGCACTCTTATCAATACAACATCCAACGGAGCTATGGGCAGCTTTAGACTGTCCACCTCGGTTATGGTCGATAAGTCGATGTCATTGGTTCTGCAGTTATCACGCGTAGCCAATTGGCTGAGCAATGAGTCGGACCAGGTCTGCGGTGACCAAGACGACAGAGCCACCGCCAGGGCACCAAAGCTATCGTTAACAATTAGTATCCGCGTGTCTTTGCCAGATTCAGAGGGCAGCCGCTTTGCCACCTCGCTCAGCAGATACTCATCCGCGGCATCCCACGCCCGCAGCAGCTCGTTACGCCGCAGGGGGCGACGGTGTAAGACAAATTGGCCCTGGGGGACATGCATGCTGCTACTGGTATTAGTGCTACTGATAAACAACCTCACGCGGCAAAGGCCGTCAAAACATCACAGGGCTAGTTTACGCAATTTGCCCAACGGCCACATTAGCGACGTATTTGAGCGAAGTATTTCAGAGACCTATTTCAGCGACCTATTTCAGCGACCTGGAAATCCGCCCGACTTCGGCTTCAAAACCAGATAGAATGCCGCAGAACCGCCTACACTTTTTTATAGGAGCCAGCATGGGTCGCGCACTTTTTATCAAAATTCACCTGTACCTGTCGGCTTTTTTTAGCGTGGCTGTCATTTTAGTCGCCACTTCGGGCGGGCTGTATTTATTGGGCGTAAAAGGCTCGCTGGAAACTACCCGGGTAGCGGTACTACAAGAGGCCGCATCGCAGGTAGCCGAACCCTCCAGAGAGAATGTCACCGCGCTACTCGCACAAGCGGGCGTAACTGACTTCGAGTTTGACTACGTAAAGAACCGAGGCACTGTTTTGCAAACTCGTCCAACTAGTAGGCCCTACTATCAGCTGACGATTGCTGAGCAGGCCGTAACAATCGATTACGTGGTTCCGTCATTGCAAAAACAAATGATGGAATTACACATGGGGCATGGGCCGAGCCACTATAAAACGTACCAACAGATATTTGCAGCCGGCATGCTCTTCATCATCGTCAGCGGCTTGTGGCTTGGTCTATCTTCACCGCGGCTGCGTGCACCAACAGCAGTTGCCGCAGGGGGCGGCCTGCTCCTGTTTGTCGTGCTAGCACTGCTTTAATCGGCGCACCCGCTAAAGCCCCTCACGATCGAAGTTTCGTTTTATCGCGACTCGTATAAGTTCAAACAAGTTCATACCAGTGCAGGTTAGGAGCATTCATAGTGAAGATAGGTATTGTCATTGGCAGCCATCGCCAAGATTCTCAGAGTCGGAAGGTTGGCCTTTATCTAGAGCAACAGCTCAAGTCTTTAGGCACAGAGACATGGCTACATGATCTAGCGCAAGACCCACTACCTCTGTGGGATGAGAATATCGGTAGTGGCGAGGGCCAATGGGCTTTTCTTCCCGGCCTAGTCGAACGCTTGCAGTCTTCAGACGGCTTCATTTTCGTTTGTCCTGAATGGCATGGCATGGCAACGTCAGCGCTGAAAAATTTCTTTCTGCTGTGCGGCGCTCAATCAGGGCTTGCGCACAAACCGGCATTGATCACGACTGTATCGGGATCAGATGGTGGTGCCTACGTTGTTGCCGAGCTACGAGCAAGCAGCTATAAAAACAATCGTCTTTGCTATATTCCTGAGCAACTAGTCATCCGAAATGTGGGGCAGGTGCTCAACAATCATTCGGATGAAAACAATGCCGAGGCACACAATTATTTTGTGGAGCGAGCAAGCTACACACTCAAGCTACTGCTTGCTTATGCCGACGCTATGGGAGCTGTAAGAACCAGCGGTGTGGTTGACCTAGAGGCTTATCCCAACGGCATGTAAAGATTACCACCCCTCTCTAGCCGTGCGCGCCCCGCGACCCAAACATGCGCGCCCCACGAGCAAAAAAGCGGAGGCGCTTAAGCGTTCATTCCATACCGTCCATCTCAACCACGACCTTCCCAAACGGACTCTCGGTATCGAGTGTATGCAAGGCTTGCTGCAGCTGGGCCAGTGGAAAACGCTGGTGAATCACGGGATGGATTTCATGTGCCCCAACGAAGTCCAATAGGCGCTCGTAGCTTTCACGATTGCCCGTGCCGATGCCATGGAAATTGGCATTCTTGATGATCAAGGGGAAAACCGTGATACCCATATCAATGCCGGCCATGTAACCGATGATATTAATGTGACCACCATGGCGAATAGCGTTCAAAGAGTTTTCAAGGGTAGCAGTACCACCAATTTCTAGTACCGCATCGACACCGTGCCCAGACAGTTCAAAGGCACGCTGTCCCCAGTCGGGAGTGTCGACATAGTTAATAAGATGATCAGCGCCTAATGCGGCCGCTTGATTAAGCTTGTCGCTACTGGAGGAGATAACAATAACCTTTGCACCCGCAGCCTTTGCAAGCTGAAGACCCATGGTTGCCACACCACCGGTCCCCTGTACGAGCACCCAGCTACCTTCACCAATATGGGATTTATCGAATAAGGCTGACCATGCGGTAAGGCCCGCACAGGGGTAGCAAGCGGCTTCCGCAGCTGAGAGATGCTTGGGAAAGGCCGACAATGACTGCTCGTGAAAAACAGCAACCTCTCGGGCAACACCTGGTGCCTCAAGGCCAGTGGATATAGCACGCTCTCCAGACGTCGCCTCACCGATGTGCCAATGGGGAAAGAACAGCGAGGTAACGCGATCGCCGACCTTGAACCGACTAACGGCCGAGCCCACGCTCGTCACGATGCCAGCACCGTCGGATAGAGGGATCAGAGGAAACTCAACGTTGGGCGTGAAATGGCCCGCAATGATCTGACTGTCTCGCGGGTTCACCGATGCAGCTTCAAGCCTGACCACTACCTCATGTTCAGAGGGTTCCGCTAAGGCATGCTCCGCCAGTGATAAATTGTCCGATCCGAAACTACGTAGGTAAAGTGCTTGCACAGGTTTGTCCTCGAAGATGCATAGCTGCAGGATAGCGTGTTCGCGCAAACCTCGCGAGGCCGGCCATTGTGCATTAGGGTGCAAAGGTCGCATAAGGTGTTGGCCGGCTTCGCACAGGCCCACTACCAGTGACACAGTTCGCGCAGTACAGAGGTTGCATAGGCACCTCGGCCCAACGAGAAACTCAGCATCATTTCGGTATCACCAATCTCAAAGGTTAAGTCATATACCTTGAGTCGCAAACTTCGGTTGTCCTCTGTGACCCTCGCCTTCTCTAACGCTTTTTGCCAGTGCTCGGGCTGACAGTCAGACCCGGCGCCGACCAAAACACCCGCCGGGTGTATATCCATTGTTTCACAGCGTCCACGCAGCTCTGCATCGAGTTCAACGATATCGAAAACACTGCCAGAACCTTCGAGGTTTGCTTTATCGCCGGGTATTAGATGATTCCATGTGGACTGTGCCACTCTCGCTGAAAGCGCACTGTTGAATACGTAGGATCGAATGGTGGAAATGGCCATGCTTCGCTTGTCTCGGGGCAAGCGCTTGCCATCTGCCAAGCTATCAGCCAATCGGAGATTTCCCCCATTACGTCCAAAGCGCTGCTCGCCGAAATAGTTAGGCACCCCACCCTCGGCGATCTGCCTGACACGCGGTCGAACGGAGTCAGCGTCGATAACGTCCTCGTAACGCAAGACAATGATAAACACGTTCGATCGGTGCGCGCCTCGGCGTAACTTCCTCAAGTGCCGCTCTAAGTTCACCACACGCACACCCTCTAACGCGAGCTGACTCCAATCGGGTGAATGCCAGCGCGGCACGCTGAACCATTGTCGGGTAATAGCGTGTCGATCTTTTAGGCCAGAAAATCCCACATCCTTATCCGGAACATTGGCATAGTGCGCGAGCTGTTTAGCTACCCACTCGGTGTTAGCGCCAATCTTTTCAATAAAAAGGTAATCGTGCTCGCCGTCTCCACTTGGCTCCCAGCCTAGGTCTTCCGTTACTTGGAAGTCCTCTGGTCGACTGCGAATCTGCGCTTTAAAAAGTGGCGCGCCATGTGCGCGTAACCAGTCGGGCAAGGGTGGGGCCTGTGACGTGGATTGTGGTGTGGATTGTGGTGTGGACTGTGACATGGGTATTGTCTCTTTGAGCTACCCCACATGAAGGCAGGACTGTGGATGATGAAAGTTCCGTGAGTGCGTATTTAAAGCGCACCTACAGCGTCCGCGAATTGAAGCAAAATCATTTCGACGAGCGCTCGCTATCACTCGGTAAGTGTATTCGTTTCTGCTAGACTTCACGCACAAAAACAACAACCAAATCCAGCTGGGACTACAAACAATGCTCGAATCTGTTATGGCGGTTATGCAAGACGACTGGGTCATGGTCGCACTACCCTTCTTCTTACTCGCACTGCTTATCGAGTGGCTTTGGGCGCGCAAACAACTTCAGCCCATTTATGAAAAGTCTGACTTTGCGACATCCATGGGTATCATGGTGCTTACCGTATTCGTGGATATAGTCCCAAAAATACTTGGTATCTCGCTGATGTTTATCTGCTACGAGGCCTCTCCATTCAAAGACATCGTCACGCGCACCCTTCCCTTTTGGGTATTACTATTTTTCCTCGATGACTTCACCTATTACTGGTTCCATAGAGGCAATCATGAAGTCCGCTTCATGTGGGCGGGGCATATATCGCATCACAACTCGCAGTATTACAACTTAGGCACAGCGCTGCGACAGGGAGTGGGCGAGCGAGTGATTAAGTACTTTGCGTGGTGCCCATTGGCATTGCTTGGGTTCGATCCAGTGATGATAGTGACCATGCTGTCACTCAGTCTCATTTACCAATATTGGATACACACCACCGCCATTGACCGTATGCCCCGCTGGTATGAGTTTTTACTCAATACACCGTCCCATCATCGCGTTCACCATGCCTCAAATATCCGCTACCTTGATCGCAACCACGGCGCGACTCTCATTATTTGGGATCGCTTGTTTGGAACCTTCAGTGACGAGTCAACGACCGAGCCAGTGAGCTATGGCCTTACAGCGAATATAGACAATCCCACGGTGCTGCGGAGTGCCTTTAACGAATACAGCAATATGGCTCGGGACTTCAGTCGTGCCACCCAGTGGCGCGACAAGCTTCGCTACATTTTTCTGGCACCCGGCTGGTCCCACGATGGACCCGATAAGCGGTCAAACACCCTCCGACGCGAGGCGTGATCAACGAGATAGCGGCTGGCAGGGCTAACTTTGAAGAGCTGGGCGCCAGAAATCCTTTACTTGTTACGAACAAGTGACATAATCTGACTATCACAATAATAAATCACCATGTCAGAGGCGGGCTAATCCATGAGCAGAATCAGTCACGTGCCAAAAGAGTTTTGGCCTGAAAATATATCTCAATTCGTTCAAGCAGACACAGCGACAGACATTGAACTAGGCATCACGCGGATGCTAGTCCACTCGCCCGGAGCGGCGCTGGGAGCACTTCAATTCGGGGCTGGCGTCGTAATGAATAGAACGTTGCCAGAACGCATGATAGAGCTTATGCGCCTGAGAATAGCGTTCCACAATCAGTGTAAAAGCTGTATGGCAATACGCTACCAGTCTGCTGTGGATGATGTCCCTGAAGATCTTGTTTGCAGCCTTGAGCGCCCGAAATCTGAGCAAAATCTGTCAGCCGAAGAATCTCTTGCTCTCGAATTGGGTGAGCGCTTTGCCTGCAACCACTTGAGTATCGACGAGGTTTTTTTCACAACGCTCAAAGCCACGTTCACAGAAGCAGAAATTATGGAGCTTCTTCTGCACTGCGCACTCTACGTCGGCATGGGGCGGCTCGCGGCAGTCCTGGATATGACAGAAGAATTACCCATCGGTTTCGCCAAGCCCTTCGGAGAATCGGTGAAACCCTCCGATGACCAACCAATTACCGTTCGCTAATAAGGGGATCCATTCGTAATGAAAACAGTATTTTTTATCTTTGAACTGGCGGGACGGATGTTGATCGTGACCGCGCTCGGCTGGGCTTCGCTTGCACATGCAGGAGACGCAACTACTTGGGCGTGGCCAGGGGGTGATCTCGGCGGAGGACACTACAGTGAGGCTGATCAGATAACACCCGCCAATGTGAAGAATCTCAAAGTAGCGTGGACTCATCGCTCGGGAGATTTTCGCTCGGGAGATAATTTCAGAGAGGGCATAAGCGGCGAGGTGCCTCTGCAGTCCTCATGGCAGGCGACCCCGATACTCATAGGCGATAACCTGATTATCTGCACGCCCTTCAACAGGATTATTGCTGTCGATTCCCAGTCCGGGGAAGAGCGTTGGTCTTATACGCCCGATGGCAATATCGAAGACTACCCGATGCCCCGCTGCCGCGGTGTTACGCAGTGGGTCAATACAGACGTGGCCCGCGATGCGTCGTGCCATCACGTTGTTATTGCGCCAGTCTACGATGCGCGAGTAATTGGTCTTGACGCGACACGAGGTACCCGCTGCTCCTTTGGCGCCCACGCCGACATCAATCTAAGCAGCGGCCTCGGTGATTACGCCCCGAGCGATTACATGCTAAATACGCCTCCCGCTATTGCGGGCGATTTACTCGTCACAGGGGGCTCGGTGGTCGATAATCTGTCCACCAATGTCCCCAGCGGGGTTGTCCGTGCCTATAACCTCAAGAGCGGAGAGCTGGCTTGGGACTGGGAACCGCTCTTAGAAGAAGAGAAACCGCATGCAGAAGCCGCAACAGTTTCAAATGAGCACAGCAGTGACGCAATAAAAGCTGACTATCGGCGGGGAACCACCAACGTCTGGTCTTATATATCGGTGGATCTCGCGCTGAATAGAGTCTACGTGCCGACGGGTAATACCTCCCCTGATTATTATGGTGGTCACAGGAACGGATCAGACTATTACTCAAGCTCAGTGGTCGCCCTCGACCTCGATACTGGAGAAGTGATTTGGCACTTCCAAACCGTTCACCACGATATTTGGGATTTTGATGCGCCTTCCCAACCCACGCTTTTTGAATATCAAGATGGTCCTAACCGCGTTCTCGGATTGGCACAAACAACCAAACAGGGCTACGTCTTTTTGTTAAACCGAGAGACAGGTGAACCGCTTTTCCCCGTTGTTGAGACACCGGTGCCGCAATCCGCCGTGCTGGGAGACTACACCGCAGCCACTCAGCCCGTGCCGTCAAAGCCACGCTCTTTGTTTGAATTGCCAGGCGTAACAGAGAAGGTTTGGGGGTTAACATTTTGGGATGAAGCCGCCTGTGCCGACACTCTGGCAAATCTGCGCTACGAAGGACCCTTCACTCCCCCAAGTGAGCAAGGGTCTCTGCACATGCCAAGTGCTTTTGGCGGCCAAAACTGGGGCGGCCCCGCTATTGACCCAGATCGCGCAACGCTGGTCGTAAATACCCAGCACCTGGGTACGGTTGTGCAATTGATTCCGCGGGATCAGTGCGAAGATGGCAGCTTCCCGGACCCAGTTGCCCACGGCTTATTTCTTGACGAGCCATCAAAAGGCACACCCTATTGCGACCGACGTTGGCTCGGCTTTGTTTCGCCCCTTGGCGCACCTTGTACGCCACCACCATGGGGTACCTTGGCAGGCATTGATATTGTGTCCGGGGATGTGAAGTGGCAGGTGCCCCTAGGCACGTCGCGAGATATGGCACCCTTCCCATTTTGGTTTATCGATGGCGCACCCAATATTGGTGGCCCTACCGTCACTCGATCTGGCCTTACCTTTATTGCTGCAACGACGGATTATTTCTTGCGTGCGTTCGCTACGGACACTGGTGAAGAACTTTGGAAGGGCCGACTGCCCACATCAGCCCACGGCTTACCCGTCACCTATGAAACCAATGACGGCGATCAATACGTTGTTATCGCTGCAGGGGGACACGCCGCCTTGGGGACCCCTCCCGGCGATTACCTAATAGCCTACACACTCGATAAATAAGGACTTTTAAGCCCATGGTCACCGAAGGTATTCGAACGACTCCCGAGGGAGATTTACTGGCCGACATCCATGCGATGGATTGGCTGGATGTTGGCGGCGGAACCAAATTTAAGGTTCTGCGGCTATGTGAACACACCGGACAGTGGGCGCTTTATGTCAATATGGCGCCGGGAGCCCGCTTCCAAGCCCACCGCCACGAGGGCACGGGTCAATTTTTTGTGACCAAGGGCGAATTAATTTACGACGCAGGTACGGCGGGACCCGGGACCTATGGCTTCGAACCGATCTTTGCTGTGCACGTCGATGCTCACTGTAAGGTTGAGACCGAGATGCTATTTCTTGGCGAAGGCGCCGTGACCTACTTTGATCAGGACGGTAATGTCGACTACGTCTTCAATGTCCAAATGCTAAAGGCAGCAATGAGTGGCGGGCAACAGCTGGACATAGGACAGTCATAAGCCTTCCACTTGGCATTTCGCCTATTTAGAATTTATTGTCGAGCTGTGAGCGTAACGTAGAGCTCATCGAGATTACGCCCAAAAAAGCTAGGTTGGTAGGTGGGCAAGGGCGTATCAGCGGTGAGTGCGAAGCTCTGATAGCGCCCAAAAAGCTGACTAAATGCGCTGATCATTTCTTGCCGCGCAAGTGCCGCACCGACACACACGTGTCGACCAATCCCAAAGGCAAGATGACTGCCGGGTTTTTTGCGCTGAAAATCAAGGCGTTCCGCATGGTCGTATCGGGCTTCATCGCGATTGGCCGAGCCAAAGCGAATATTAAGTAAATCGCCCTTTGCAAAGCCAACCTCACCAATATTCGCAGCATGGGCGCACTCTCTAAACATGCCCTGCACGGGCGACTCAAGGCGGAGCATTTCTTCTATCGCAACCGGCACTAACGCAGGATTTTGGGCAAGAGCTTCCATTGCTGCAGGGTCTTCAAGCAGCAATTTTATCCCTGAGCCTATCGCAGCTGTAGTGGTCTCATTCCCAGACGCCAGTAAGTCGATAGTGATTAATGTCATCAGCTCCTGCATATCAAATGAATCACCGGATGTATCGCGGTAGGCCAATGCCTCGCTAATAAAATCATCCCGAGGATGCTTTCTCCGCTCCGCGATCATCTCAGCAAAATAGTGCTGCATCTCGACCACTAACCGCGCGCACTCTATTCTTCGCTCGCGCGAAGCCATCATACTGAAGGGCTCAACGATCGCATCGGACCAGACTTTAAACTGAGCAATATCGGTCGCAGGCACACCCAGGAGATTGGCAATCACGACCATAGGAAACGGATGCGCAAACTCATGAATAAAGGCGATGTCCGTTCTCGTGTCGAAACTATCGAATAATTCAGTAGCCACCTGATCAATCATCGGGGTCGCATGCCTAACTCGCTTGGCGGTAAACAGCGTTTCCAAAAAGCCGCGCACTTTTCGGTGTCGCGGCAGGTCAGTCGTCGAGCAAGAAGAGAGGGGTAGCCAGCCTTCATTTTGATAAATATCGATAATGTCCTGGTCAACACTCCCGCCGTCGGCCAGCGCCATAGGACTGACGCCGCTAAGAAAACGATCCGGCTGGCGAAGCACCTCTCTAGCATGTTGATCGGAAACGACTATATGAAATCCGGAAGCAGGCATTTCATAGACGGGGCAGCGATTGCGTAGCTCTCGGTACACCTCGTAAGGCTGCTGTTGAACATGCGCATCCATTAAATTGGGGAACTCATCAATAGCCATTGATCACCAGTCTTTCAAGGCACAAAAACCTACTCAGCTCCCTCAATGACGGCGGCCAGTGACTGAAGAAACTCGGCCGCTTGAGCACCATTCACCACCCGGTGATCACTTCCTAGGGTGACTGTTACCTGCTCCTCGGGGACGAACGTTTGAGTTTGCGCATCCCAAGAAGGCTGAACGCTTAAGCGTCCCACCGACAACACCATGACTTGCGGTGGTGTGACCATTGCAGTGAAGTCATCAACGCCATACATACCCAAGTTGCTAATCGCTATAGCGGCGGGCTGAACGTCGCCTGCTACCGACCGACCGGCACGGGCTCGAGCGACAAGCGACGCTAAACCTTCCGCCATCTCGACGATACTGAGTTGATCTATATTTGTCAGAACAGGAGCGGCCACGGCACCATCATCGCGGGCGACAGCTACAGCCACATTCAGCGCACCGACTGGTTTCAAGGCATCCATCTCAAATTGAGTATTCAATGTTGGATGCTTATCCAGCGCGCGCGCAACCGCGTTAACGAGCAGTGCAGTCAAAACACCCGACCCATTGGACAATTGCTCTTTCATTTGTGCCAAAGCGCGCCCCACGCGTAACTGCCTGCGGACGTGATAAATAGGCACTGTTGACTGTGCTTCGCTCAAGGCAGAGGCAACTTTCTTCTGCGAGGCGTTCAAAGCATGGCGCTCACCATGACTGGTGTCACTGTGCGCACCTTGCTCGATAGCGCGGTCAACATCTTCTTTTAAAATTCGCCCATTTGGCCCCGAAGCCGTGACAACCTCTGGGCTGATACCGGCTTTGCTTAACTTACGGAGTAAAGCGGGACTAATCTTCACCTCATTAGAAGAGGATGGCTGCGCGGCGGCACCCTCCCCACTGTCACTATGAGCATCGATACTAGTGGACTCTTGGGACGACGTACTTGTTGTCTGCGCACTTATGAACTGGTCAAGATCCGATGGCGAATAGTCGGCAAGTGCAATCACACCGATCAGAGTGCCAACTGCCAACTCCTCACCTTCAGGTACTAGAATACGCACAAGCGTGCCCGACTCCCTCGCCTCAAAGCTGTTAACAATTTTATCGGTCTCGATATCGACCAGTTCATCCCCTGCAGCGACGATGGCACCCTCAGCGCAGCGCCACTCCACAATACGCCCGTGGGTCATTTCGATGCCCCATTTAGGAATAGTCACCGCTTCAAATTGCTTACTCACTCGCCAACTCCTCAGCTGGGCGCTCACTGGGCGCAAATACTAACAGTGCGTTACCTGGCATCCGGCTGCCAAAAAGATAACCTGAATTAACCAGCAAATGTCCATTCGACAAAACGGGACCATCCGACTCGATAGATCCACCGCGCGCTATATCGCCGTTTACCGCGGGAAATGTGTCGAAGGTATTGAACTCCCACAGCACTTTGCCATCATTACTATCGTAGGCGCGCAACAGACCGTCAAAACCTCCGGCAAATACCAACTCGCTGGTGCTCGTTGGGGCTGCAGACATACCTGGGTCACACGCGGGCTTTGCCTCGTCGCGACAAGTGTCTTCGGCCCGCGTGTACCAATCGGTAACACCTGTCAAAGGATTCAGCGCATGCATACCTGGGAAAGGTTCCCCCTTGGCGAGACCGAGAAAGTCGGTGTCCGCTATCGGCGCAAATAACTTGTCGCCGTTAGTCGCCATACCCCAGTGCACGCCTCCGGCGAACCCGCCACGACCTAATTTCCGATGCCAAACCACGTCACCCTGTTTATCCAAGTCAAGGCCGTAAACATCCCCACTTT
>ERZ807291.7499-NODE-7499-length-12574-cov-9.633517_pt1 | contig 12574 bp, 11 predicted proteins | sample MGYA00521257_ERZ807291 | MGnify/ENA primary metagenome ERZ807291 (study PRJEB31413, sample SAMN03169783) | marine metagenome | biome: Marine; feature: Water; material: Subsurface seawater | place: North Sea | collected 2011-04-28 | depth 1 m m ...
AAGCTAAATTGTCGAATTGTAAATCATCAAATGTTTGACAACTATTATTTGAAAATATAAAAAAGCAAATTGTAAAAACTAAAACAATTTTGTTAAAAATATTAAGAACCATTTCTTTTTAATTTATATTTAAGTTTATAACCGCATTAAAAACCTAATTTCAAGTAAGTTATTGCTCGGCAATAAATAAAAAAAATTATATTTATACCTAAATAAGTAATTCTATAACTAGACATTTTTTAATTTCTTGCTAAGGTCCATAAATGGATATTTATCCTGTTTATCTTCTAAACGTTGTTCTTATAATTGTAATTGTTAGGATTTCATTATTAATGAATGATCAAAACAAGCACCACTTAGGTTATCTTATATTTCATTTTATATTTCAGCTAATTTCTACTATAAATATGAGTATATATTCATTGTTTGAATTAAAGACCTCGATAGTTCTTGTATCAATTGGAAGGGTGTTAGCGTTTATATTCTTTTATTTATTTATAAAATCTATGATAGAAATGGTGAAATCCAAAATTACTGTTTTATATCTGATACCTATATTGCTTTTAATATTATTTAACCATCTAAATAACATAGGAATTAAACTGTTAGATTTTACCCATAGTCAAGTTCCTTCAGAAAACATCTTAGGATTTTTTATTTCAGATTTTGTAGGAAAAGGAGATCTGTTTTTTATGAATTCTTTAAACACATTATTTTTTACTTTTTTAATTTTTTACATGTATTTTAAATTAAAGAAAGCTGAAATTATAGACTTTAAAAAGAAGGAAATTATTTCAGATTTTATAATATATTATTACGTGCCAATTTCTATAACAAGCATTACTACGCTAATTGCTATATCACTTTTTTTACAAAATATTGAATTACCCTATTTAATAATTGCAATTAAACTAATTGCAATTTTCACCCTTTTACTTTTAGTTATCAAGCCCAAATTAATTAGAAGGCTCGCCAGTATTAAAAATATCGAAAAGGGTGATGATGATCTTATCAATGTTTTTGAAGAAATAACAAATTATTTTATCACTACTAGCAATTACAGAGACTCTAATTTCATGCCAGCTAATTTAGCAGTGGATTTAGGAATAAGAAATGAATTGATACGAAAAAGTATTAAGAATTTTTCTAATATGACTGTGCCACTTTACATTAACTCTCACAGAGTTGAATTTTCATGCAAATTAATCAATGAAGGTTACTTAGAAAATTATTCTATGGATGCACTTGCAGAAAAATCGGGATTTAGTTCCCAAAAAAATTTCAACAGAGTTTTTAAACTCATAATGTCGCTTACTCCCACAGAATACAAGAAATTATGTGAAAAGTAAAATTGGAAAGAAACCGGCATTATTAGTGACAAGCAAAAAAATGTGTGTTTGGGCTGGTTCAATTCAAGTTGCGGACCCAGGAACGAGAAAAATTGAGATGAAATGATTTCATATTAGAGTTATTTCTTTAGATATTCAAACTAAATCCCATTATCAAGTCTGAGTTGAATTTAATTTTTTTCACATACTTTACAGAAGGTTCATTGATGTAAAATCTCAAAAAAGTAGAAAAGTTTTTGTTGATTATGAATCTGAAATTTTGGTTTAAAAAAAGACGATAATCATTAAGTTTTTTTGTATTAAACTGGCTGTAAATTGTGGTGTGTGATTTAATATTTTTTGCCAAGCTAAGGGTCGAGAAAATATTGAAAGTAAACCTTGTTCTTTTAGCAGAGCTAGTATCATAACCCTCGCCCTGAAAGTTGTAGGCTGGATACCTCTCATATTCATACATCAAACCGGTTGCTACGTCAAAATATTGACTGTTTTCTCTGAATAAGTGTGCTCGATATCCACCTCCAAATAAAAATCGCTGATCCATAAATGTTCTAAAATCCTCCCCATTCTGAATAAAAAGGAAAACACTATTATGGCTTTTGTGAACCCTATTGTATCGGATTTGATAGCTCAAGTTTTTAAAGATTCTGGTATTGTTTAACTCATTTTGGTTAAAAACACCTGTAAGTCTAAATAAATTTTTTTTAAATTTTGAGCCAATTGTAACATTGGCTCTAAGAATCTTCATATCAATATTCCCTTTTTTGACATCAAACATAAAGTCTGAAAAGACATGAAAAACAGAATCGATCCTATGAAAATTTCTTTCAGTATCTATAATTGAAGACTGAGCCGAAACTAAATGAGTGTTTAATGTTGTGATTACTAATAAAATAAATCTTAGTGTAGTTCTAGTATTATATTTCAAAAAAATTATATTTGTTTATTTGTTAATTAAAATTAAAAAAAATGAGGATTATATTAACTATATTTTTGATAACAATTACATATTCTTGTTCAGAAAAAAGAGAGGTTTTACCAAAATTAGAAGGTGTTTGGAAAAATATTGGTTGGATTAATTATGAAGAAGGTGAACCTACTGACACAATTTATCATCCAACGGATTCTTTGTTTAATCCACGGAATGGTAGTGTTAGTCCAGGAAATAGATATAAAATTTATGGAGGGGGTCACTCAATATGGTTTTATTCTGCAATTAGAAAAGATTCTTTGGGAGCATTTAATGTACCTGATGAAATGTTCGGAAAAACTACATTCTCTTTCACTAAGGACAGTATTTTTGAATCATTCAACTTTTGGCATGATAAGGCAAATGAATACTTTTTAAATTCAACAGAAGACGAAATTCATTACAGTGCAAAATATAATATTAATGGGGATAGGTATGTTCAATATAATATTAGAGAAGATGGTAAAGCAAGAGGAGAATTTTATGAAAGAATTGACAACTATAATGAAGAACCTACCGAACTTACTGGGAATTGGACAATTAATTATGTTGTTCAGGTTTTGAATAATGAGGTTGTCGATACCTTACAAAATGATTACGGTTATAAATCAGGAAATGCTAACTTCCAATCTTTTGGGGATAAGATGAGAATATGGGCATATAATTTTAAAATTATTGACTCTGTTGGAAATGATATTTCTCCTGGACAAGCACTACTTAGTGAATACGAAATAAGAAATGACAGTATAGTGGATAAGCTGATTTATAGCAGTAGTTCCTCAGTGGAAGGTGGATTTTATGCTAGTAGGTTGAGTCGAAAATTTGAAAAAATTGATAATGAATTAAAAATATACAATATTAACAAAGACGGAAACGGTAGAATAATTCATTTCAAAAAGCAATAAATTAATTTAGTTATACATGTTTAATTGGAACTTTATATTCTTATGATAAGTGCAAATAATACAACGAGTTCGCTGGACAGTGAAATGTTCATAACTGATGACTATTGGCAGTTAATTAGATATAACTATGAACAGATTCGTCATGCTGAACTTAAAGCTAGCCTTATAGTATCTCTTTACAGTATATTTTTTACAATAGCATACACATTTGATATTTTAGATGAAGAGAACATCTATTCTTTTGATTCTAGTAGTCCATTGATTTATTTAAAAATAGCAACAGTAATACCACCGATTATTTTTACCATTCTCTCTTTTTCTTCTTGTGTCAATTGTTTTTTGCCCCGTCTGAAGATATCTGTAAAACCCTCTCCACTTTTTTTTGGAGACATAAAACCTAATTGGGAAAAGTTTAGTGATTATTCTAAAGAGCTTATTAATGTCATGGACAATGACAAAGAATATAAGATCCATTTATCTCAAATGGCTTACGTTACAGGGAGTATCGCTGATCAAAAATTTAAATATGTGTCTAAAAGCATTAGACATTTATCTAAATCAGTTGTTTTTTTCTTACTATTCTTTATCACTATTTTAATATAATTTAATCTAGAAATTCATTTTAATTAACATTATTTCAATCTGTAAATATTTATTTTAATGCTAAATTTATCTTTATGAAATCACTTCAAAATTTTTATTTTTCTATACTTATTGTTTTTACTTATTCCTGCCAAAATTCTGGCGGTGACAACAAACCAACAGCAATTACTAAAGCTCCTTATCTACCTGTATATTCTCAAAGTGAGAAGGCTCTAGAATTATATAGAAAAGCAGAAAATAATATTTTTGAGCTTGAGTTTCCAGAGGCTAATAAAAATTATTTAGCAGCTTTAGAACTAGATCCCAATTTCCCCATGGTAAAATATAATATCAAAGAAACGGATTCCGATTTAAAGAAAACCTACATTGAATCAGCTAATAAATTTGTAAAATCTAATCCAGATCTAATATTTGAGCCCATAATGTTTAAAATGGATTCCATTTGGAAATCCAATATGGATTGGGGTTCGAGAAGGGAACAAATTTCAATTATAACGGATAAATTAATTCAAGAATTCCCAAATGATTTTGAGGCCTATTTGATTTCTGGAAAGACTAATTCTAACAGGTACGATAGACCCAAGGAAAGAAAGAAAAAATCTATTGAATATTTTTATAAAGCTATAGAATTAGCCCCAAATAATCCTAAGGCCTACAAAGAATTAATGGAATACAAATATATAGAGCAACTAGATATTATAGAACTAAAAAATAGTGAAGAATATTATAATGAATTTGATAATGAACTTTCTGCTATTGTTGAGAAATTTTCCAATAGCCCAAGAATTTTGTCTGTCGCCTCAAAACTTTACTCAAATGCCTATGATTTAAAAGACAAGAGTAGGAAAGAAAAGGCAATAAATCTTGCTAAACAAGCAGTTGAAGTTGCGAGGGAAAGAAAATCATCTAGTTTAAACTTGTATTATAGATCATTAGCAGGAATTTATTCTAATTGTGGATTAGTGAATGAATCTGAGCAAACACTTAATTTGGCACTCGATAATTATGAAGACGATAGTCAGTTAATCAATACATATTTTGATATTTTCGCTTTAGATATCTACAATGGAAAATTTTTAGAGGCAGTCAAATCCATTGAGGAATTCAAATCGAGCATAGGCGGTTTTGGCTTTTCAACTGAGGATCTTTTAAAATGCAATATTGGCTTTGAATTTTACAATTCTGTTATTTATGCTCACGCTAATCAAAAAAACAGAACTAAAGAGTCTTTAAGAGCATTAGAAGAAGCATCTGATGAATTATTAACTTTTTATGGTTTTGACAAAAATGATCCAGAGCTAGTAAATAAAATCGATCGATTGCCTAATGACAGGGGTTCGCTTTTTGGGGGAGTTTTATGGAGAGCAGGTATACACCCCTGGTGGTCTAATTTTGCAAAAACACTTGTTAGCGCAGTAGTTGCGGACTTTGAAACAGCTGAAAGATTGCAAATGATTAGTAAAGAAAAATATGGAAACAGAATCATTGTAGTTGATGCCATAATGAGTTTGCTTAAAGGAGATGTCCAGAAGAGTCTCGATCTTTTTGAAGAACAAGAAGGGTGGACGCTAGCTTATTTTTCTTTTTTTAGAGGACAAGCACTATTAAATGCTGGATATAAAGACAAAGCCAAAATTGAGTTAGAAAAAGCTCTTGCAATGCCTGCTTTAGAAAATTTTTGGAATGATATTGTTATTGTTAAATCAAGAAATTTACATTCAAAACTTTAGACTATTCTATAATGAAGTTGATTTCATTCGTTAATCTTGTTTTACTTCTTACTTTTTCAGCTTCTAAAGGTCAGGAAATTGAAAAGTTTAATTTCGAGACAATATCAGATAATATCAATAATACAATCCTTGATTCCTCAGGATTGTATTGGATAGCTACCTCAGAAGGATTAAATATGTTTGACGGAAATAAGATGCATTCTTTTTTCTCCACTTTATCTCAACAGAATACTATTTTAAATAATTCCATTGATAATATAATAGAGTTGGATAATCTAGATCTGGTTTTTGTTAGCAAAGATGGATTATCTGTGTTCAATCGATCCTCATTTGATTTTAAAAGAATTAAAATAAAATCGCCAATATCTTTAGTTAGTGATAAACAAAATCAGTTGATCTATGTTACTACCGCACAAGATGGGATATATCAATTAGACGCAAACTATTCTGAAATCAATCATTTCAAAACCGACCCACTCAATCCTTTTACCATTTCATCCAATATATTTAGTTATGAAACAAGGCAAAAAACCATAAAAAAAATTAACAATGAAGGTGATTTAGTGATAGCGTCAGAACAGGACATTAATATTTTTGACTTTAAGTCCAGTAATTTTAAGAGATTTGTTTCAACTAGGACATCTGATTTTCAAATAAATTCTATTTACAATTTGGATTCAAAAAATATCTTGATAGGGCGAAATAATGGCCTTGAGATATTGAATTTATCTAGTGGGGAATTCACAAAATTAAATGTTAATGAAAATGAATCAATCAATGATTTAATAGTTATAGATAAAAGAAAAGAATCAGACCAATTTGAACGATCGGTTAATTTTAAAGATAAGAGTGTTTTTTTCGTATTTGTTCTTTCAGAAAATACCCTTACACGTATTTCATTAGATAACAATTTTAAAGTAACCTCATCGATTAAACTACTTGATAATATTAACAGTCAATTGAGTAAAATTTCAATTAGTGAAAATTATTTTTTCGTTTGGGGCAGTAATCATAAGAGGGCTGTTAAGTTTAATTTTTTTGGAGAAAAAATAAGTGACTATAGGAATAATTTTGAATTAAATGGGATTTGTATTGATTATAATGAAAACTTAATTTTTTCATCAATTAATGGATTGTTTTTAGCCAAACCTAATCTCTCAATAATTGAACCGCCAGAATTTTTAAAAGACAATTCCTTAGAGTACAATACTATTATTTTTTATCAAAGAATTGATCAAAATAAAAAAATCTTAATCGATGAAACTAAAATTCATTTTATAAACAAAAACAAAAAAAATAAAGAAATTCGTCTTGATTCATTAATGGATGATGAGTCAATAAATGCTTTGATTGATACTAATGATTTTGCGAGTAAAATAAAGTTGATATCAAATAATATGCTTGCCTTTATAACAAATGGAACTTTAATTTTATTTGATATAAATAAATCGAATCAAACAAGATATAATCTCCCTTTTAATCTTGAGTACGACAACATTGACCATGTGGACAATAAAATATATTTGTCATTTAACAATGGTATAGTGACTTTTAATCTCAATAATAAATCATTTCAATTATTTGAATTTGATGATTTATTTAATGAGAACTTTCCTAGAGGGTTTATTGATGTTGAAAAAGTGGATGATAAATTATGGGTTGCCAATAAAGAAACTGGAATTCATGTGTTCAAGTCAAATCTAAAAAGCGATATCCAAATTTTTTCAGATGACACCGTTAATAATAAAAGGATTTCGTCTTATTCTATTAATAAAATTAATTTTGATAAAAAGAAAGGTAAAGCACTAATTTCAACTCAGGGAGATGGACTGTTTATCTACAATACAATAGATTCAGTTTTTACTCAAATTAATAAAAATTTAGGCATTATTTCTGATAATATTTATGATGCCGAATTTGCCAATGGAAATATATGGGTATTAACTGGTAAAGGGATAAACTATTTTAATGAAAATGATCCTAAGTCATTTAAGTTTGAAATTAATAGAACTGATGGACTAAATATTTTAAAGTATAATAATGATCCACTTAGAGTCTACAATATTGAGCAGAACAAATCTAATTTAGATGTTAGTGCCTTTGATTTTAACAATAGCAATGATAACAGTAACCTTTTATTTGAATTAATTGGCGTTGATCTAATTAATTCATTTAATACCAACGAAATATTTGAAGATAGTGCCCCATTTAATTTGTCAATTTTAAATGCCAAAGCGTTTTACGGCTCTTCTGATTACGAAAACCTAGAAACTCTTGGAGATAAAATTGAAATTGATAGCAAAGTTAGATTATTAGAAATAGAACTCTTTACAAACAATAGAATAAAAAGAGACCAAGTTGAATTTTTATACTCCCATAATTCGCAAACAGACGAATTTAAATCACTTGGAACCAACAATATTTTAAGAATTCAGTCTATTCCAAACTACAACTCTGTTTTGAAGATTAAAGCAATTAATAAAAGTGATTTTGAAAGTGATAATATTATTAGATTAAATATTTTCAAATTACCTCCATGGTATCAAAGAACTGAGACTATTATAGTCTATATCATTTTATCGATCCTTGGAATTTATTTTTATTCAAGATGGAGGGAGAAATCAGCTTCAAAAAAATCAGAGGAGGAAAGAAGAAATAAAGAATTAGAGGAGGCCAGAAAATTACAAAATAGTCTACTTCCCAAGTCAATCCCAATAAGGGAAGATTATGATATTAGTGTATATTTGAAATCAGCAACGGAAGTTGGAGGTGATTATTACGACTTTATTGAAAATGATAAAAATGAATTATTTGTTGTCTGTGGGGATGCAACTGGGCATGGAGTCGTATCGGGGATAATGGTTTCGGTTACAAAAGCAGGTCTTAATGGAATTCAGATGGCAGACCCCAGTACTATTTTAAAGAACTTGAACTCTATTGTAAAACGGGTAAATTTTGGAAGGCTAAGGATGAGCCTCAGTGTTGCCAAAATAAACAATGGCTCTGTTGAATTGTCCTCTGCTGCTATGCCACCAACCTATTATTATAATTCTAAACAAGATTTGGTGGAAGAAATTCTTGTTCCCAATTTGCCATTGGGAGGAATAGAAGGTGAAAGATTTGAAGGTGTCAAAAAAGATTTTAAAAAGGGAGATGTTATGGTCATGATTTCTGATGGCTTGCCTGAACTTCCCAATCGAGAGAATATTTTATTGGATTATCCAAAAGTATTGGAGTGTATTGAAAACAACTGTGATGGATCAGCTGATAAAATAAAAGATGCACTGGTTGATCTTTCAGAGACCTGGGCTGACGGTAATATGAATCCAGATGATATTACCATAGTAGTGATCAAAAAAGCCAGCTAGTCAACTTCAAAAACCCAATTGTCAATTTTATCTCTTTTGCCTTTTACTTGGATGGGACTTTTCTTTATAAATCCGCTCTTGTTGGATACTAATTCATGTGTTGATTTTGATATTACAATCTGATTTGCTTTGGCGTGGGAACATAACCTTGAGGCCAAATTAACATTATCACCAATTACAGTGTAATTCATTTGTCGGGTGGAACCTATATTTCCTGAAATAACCTCACCGTAATTGATACCAATACCAATTTTGATTTCGGGAAGGTTGTTGGAAAGGTTTTTCAAATTAAATTTTTTGAGCTGAGAAAACATCTCTATGGCAGTGTCTATGGCCTTTTGGCAGTCATTATCTGACTTTAAAGGAACTCCGTACAAAACCATTAATTCGTCACCTATAATCTTATCAAGTGTCCCGTTGTTTTTGAAAACGACATCTATCATCTCTTGAAAATAATTATTCAAAAGAAAAACAACATCCTCGGGTATCATTTTTTCAGACATTGAGGTAAAGCCTCTAATATCACAAAACATAATACATACTTCGTTTTTGGACCCGCCTAATGCGATCTCATTTCCAGAGTCTAGTAGCTCATCAACAATGTTTTCTGAAACATATTTTTTGAAAGTGGATTTTATCATATTGATATCCGATAGGTCCTCAAACGCAAGAACTGCCCCAGAGTATTCATTACCATTATCAAAAACGGGGGAAATTGTGAGATTAATCTCATGTTGATTTAATTCATTGTCAACTATTTTAAGATTGTTTTCATAAATAACCTCCCCATCTTGTTCAATCTTTTCGATCAAGGAAAGCAATTTATGGTTCTCTAAAAAAACCATCAAATAATGATTTTTGAGAACACTGTCTTTATCAAACTTGAAAACCTTCTGAGCGGCATTATTGAAATATTCTATTTCACCTAGTATATCAATTTTTATGATTCCTGTGGTAATGGAAGACATGATGTTGTCTACCAAGTCTGTTGATTTTTGAAGGGAGTCTAACAGTTTGATGTTCTCAAAAGCAAGACTCACTTTCTTTGTTAAACTTTCAAATAGCCTCAAATCTTCTTTGTTGAATCTTATGTAACCTGCCATACTTTCTTTGTTGGCAATAATAATGGCACCCTTTAACTGATTGTCGGACAATATAGGACCAACTAAGCCATTCTTTTCAATGAAGCTAAGCAAAACCTCGTTTTCAGGCTTATCCAGTAATACAGTCTGTTTATTTTCATTTAAATCTTTAAAAATACCCTTATTGGCTCGGATGATTTTATTTGAAACTTTGAGGTAGGAGAGGTTTAACTCTGCCAAAACGTTGAAGGAACCTGAATTTTCATCCAAAATAAATATTAGGCCACAGGAGGCATTCAAGGTAGATATATAATTTAGCAAGATGTTTTGAAAAAAGCCCTCTAAATTTTCATTTTCGGTATATGTAATTTCGGTTAATCCAATTAGGGATTCTATTTCTAACATTTTATTGCCTAAAAGTCGCTCGTTGTTTTTAGACTTTATATTGATTTCAAAGGTTCTGAGAAAATTTTCGAAATGCTCAGACAAAAAAAAGATCTGATTGAGATTGATTTCCGTTTTTTGCAATTCATCCTCTTGCATTTTAAAGAAGAGATATCCTATACAGGTGTTATCGAAAAAGATGTTCTTTTTTAAGACATGTTTGCAATCTATTAAAAAAGTTTTTTTGATAATCTTTAGTTTTTTTAATTTGGAAACACTCAGAATTTCATTATCGCCAAGGATTAAACTAGATTGGAAGGAATTCTCTACGATATAATCTGAACCCCCAGAAAGTCGTATGAGTGTTTTTTTATCAAAAAAAACCACAGAGAGAAAGCCGATCTCTGAGATAGTTCTCAGATAATCGACCTTCTGGTAAATTTTATTTTGCTTCTTTAAGTCAGAAAAAACGGAGGCTAAGTCTAACATTTTAACTCAGTTCTTCCAGAGCTTCTTCTTGATTGGTGTAGGTGGAACAATATTTTGTTAACCCCATAATAGTAAAAGTTTTCTCAATTATGGTAGGTAACGAGCAGAATGATAAGGAACCATTTACATCCTGAAGTTTTTCTATCAATTCAATTATTATTGAAGCTCCTATACTATTTACAATATTTGAATTGGAGAGGTTTATTAAAACAGTACGAGTTCCATCATCAATGTATTTTGAGGATTCATCGAAAATACTTGTTGCAAGATCTTTATTAAGATACCCCTCAGTGGAAATAATTAAAATGGAATTATTTTCCTCTATATTAATAATTTTACTCATCTGTTTCTTTATTTTTTATCATGGTTAATGTTGTACCCTCTTCATTTGATTCGTAGTTTACGGAGTCCATTAATTCTTTAATTAACATGATTCCCCAACCTCTTTTTTTTTCGTCCGATCCGATTTTATTTTCAATATTTGGGATACTTATTTTTGAAGAGTCAAATCCCTTTCCCTTGTCAATTACCTTAATGGTAAGGTTTTCCTCGGATATTATGAAGTGAATATATACTTCGCTCTTGGTTTCCGAATGTTCAAAAGCGTTTATACAGGCCTCAATTAGAGCCAATGATATTTCATTCGTTTTATCGGTCTCAAGCTTCATGTGTTTTGAAACTACTTCAGCAGTCTGAGTAGCAACAAGTTCCATGTTTTCTATAATGGGAAGCTTAAGTTCAACTGTTGTGTCAGATTTAGTCATATGTTTTATTTTTTATAAATATATAAATAATTTTAATTTCAAATTAAAATCAATAGAATAACACAAAGTCATGAAAAGAAGATACCACTTTATAGCAGACGCACTCCAAGCCCGAGATGAAGATTACATAAACCACAATAGCTCGGAAGAAACTCAATAAGATCAAAAGCCTTTCAGGTATCAAACTAGCTGAGCTTAAAGAAATGGCCTTCCGCTACTTACTGAATAATCAAATCTTTGAATATGGTAAAAGGCTTGATCTAAAAAAACCTACCAAAGCAGGACACACTTACTTTGCAGAAACTCAAGACGAAATACAACGATTAAAGAAAGTCAATACTTTTATAGATGCTATCAAAGAGTTTTCAGGAAAAGATTCTTTTATGATGCCTGAGCAGAATCAAATCCATCACTTGACAAAAGGAGCTGTAAGCGTTGGCCGTAATTCCGATTTAATTCCAAATGTAAGCTACATTAAAGATGTCGTTTGAGAAAGGAAATGAAATATGGAGATTAAAATACAGCACAAATACAGCACAATATGGCAAAGAATGATGTAATTAAACACCAATGGAAAAAGGGGCAGTCAGGGAATCCAAACGGAAGGCCCAAAGGTGCTCCGAACAGAAGTAAAATAATACTTGATATCCTTTCTCTAAAGCAAAAGGCTGTCAATCCAATTACTAATGAAGAGGAAGATTTAAATCAATGGCAGCTCATCGTTCTATCAATGTTAAAGAAAGCTAAAGCGGGGGGTGTGAGAGAGGCTGAATGGTTGAGTGAAAACGGATACGGTAAGTAAAGGGAAAGCATAGAAGTGAATCAAACAGGAGAGACTACTGGAAGTCTAAAGGATCTAATCCAAGCAATTAGATCATAGGGTAAGGAATATCACTACTGCAATGGGGAGCTGCATATCGTCTATGATGAAAA
>ERZ807291.7510-NODE-7510-length-12566-cov-8.244825_pt1 | contig 12566 bp, 6 predicted proteins | sample MGYA00521257_ERZ807291 | MGnify/ENA primary metagenome ERZ807291 (study PRJEB31413, sample SAMN03169783) | marine metagenome | biome: Marine; feature: Water; material: Subsurface seawater | place: North Sea | collected 2011-04-28 | depth 1 m m ...
TTTGATCGGTTTCATTTGGCATTCCACAAGCAACAGTAAATTCTATATTAGTAATATTAGGTTCTTTTATCATAGACTTGTCGATCAACACAGAACATGAATCAATACTTTCCTGTACATCCAATATTCTACCACTTCTTAAATTGCTAGATCGAATCTCGTCAGACACCTCAAACACACTTGACGGATAAAGGTAGGATGCTTCTTGCCCTGCAACAAATTTAATCATTTCTGTTTCTAATTGCGATGAAAATAAAACCCACCTAGCCAACCTTCTCGCTTGACCTTCTGATGTTATACCGAACCCCATGGTTTCGTTTTGAAGGTATCCGAATTTTTGCATGGTAGACGAATTTTCTTCGTAGACAAGGTCTGGATCATAGTTTTTTGCCATATTATTAAATCTAACCAAGGAAGCAGAATATCTTTTATTTTTATGGGTACCGGAATAAGCGAAACCCTTAGAATCAACATTGGAATTATTAAACAGCATAATTGGCAATTTGTAAGAATCTTGAATCGCTGTTATTTTTCCACTTGTGTAGGAAGCCATTCCTCTAAAAATTGACGCAAAATTATTTATAATGCTAAGTGCATCTGAATTGTCGGTAAGATATACATTAGCAGAAAATCTTGGCTCAACAATAGGATGATTAATTTGAGTAGCGCAGGAGCCAACAGTCATTTTTGTTTCTTCTGTGATTAGGGGTAAGCTTGAACCTCCCAGATAAGTTAATACAAGGTCATCTTGGATCGCTTGATCATAATCTTGCTTGCCCCAATTATTCTTGCTTCCAACATATCCATCATTCAGCGCATCTTGATATGCCTCAAATCTAAACAAATCTACCCATTTGATATAATCTACAGAAACATAATCTATAGCCTGATCAGTTTTAAAAGAAGATGGATCATCAAAAAAAGATGGGCCAGACAACCTAACTTCGAAATCATCTACATCACTACTTACAATATACCTTTCCTCGGTTTTAATTTTTCCAGATTTCGCGACAGAACGTTCTTTAATTTTATCTATTTGAGCTTCAGATAAAAAACCAGATTCGCCTGGCTCAAAATCGTGCTGATTAACAAAAAAGGCAATCTTTTTGCCCTTAAAGCTATCTCCTATCCCAAATTCTCTTATAAAATTCTCCCTGGCCACAGAATCATTATCTTGTTTTTTAACCAGTAAGCCATCGGCATTGTTTTCAAAATAACTTTTATCTATTTTTATCACAAACTCCCCATTAGCATAACTCACGTCTGTATAGTCAACATTATTAAACGTACTAAATGTTCTAGAATATCCATTTTGTGTTTCTATTGGATATTCTGTTTCCACTAATTCATCGCAATATTTTGCTATTTTATATAATTGCCATTTATCTACATTATGTTCTTCAATTCCATATTTAGCGCACCCATATCTTGGATCAGTAATTATATCATAAAATATCCACGCAGGATTATCGGTCCAATGCTTGTATTTATCAGCAACAGAGTAAATTGAATTTGCATCATCATTTTGACCCTTAAATAAACCGTCCCATACGCCATTATATTTTCTAGTTAATGGATCATAATTACTAGGAACAAGAACCTTTTTTAATTTTAAATGATAGGCTCTTTCTGGAATGCTTTTAAAATTTTTACTATCAATAGTCATTACAGATATTGCGCTGTGAGGATACAAAAAGGGTTGATTTATTCTTTCTTCAACATGTGCAATCATAATATCTCTAGATCGATTCATTCCACCTATTGATGTCGTTGTTGTCCACGTATGCTGTTTTGGCTTACTAAACAATCCTCCTCCCGAAGTGGTTCTATGAACTGTATTTGACTCTACGGTTGGGTCAAGCTCTTTTGTTAATTTAACCACTTTAAAACTTACGCCCCCAGATATTTCTTGTGAATTTAATTGTGCATCATAACTAACTACAATATCAAATTGATAAGGAGAAGAAGCTATACCATGCAATTTAAAATAATCATTGTATGTCGTCAAGCCATGAGACCCACTATTTGAATAAGAAGCCTCTTCTATAAAAACCTTACACCCAGAGGTGTTGCTCAATACATTGTACTCGACCCCCTTTCGAATAATAAAGATTGCAAAATGCACCTGCTCTGGTTTCGTGGAACCATCTTCTTGCCACTGCATTGACAATTCAGACTTAAAAGAAATAACAACTTGATCAACATTTGGATTTGTAACCCTATGAGCAAAATTCTTAGCGCCAGCTAAAGCCTGATTGATAGATGCTACAGCCGCCGGCTGATTACCTGCATTGACTCCAGGAAAAAGAGCCTTCAACGCTGAGGCATGTGGAAATGCGAATAGATTCATAACTTATCACTCATACGGCCCAACTCCATACAATAATTGATCATAATTAACAATCGAAGAAACATATGGCACAGCAATTTCTGATTCGTTTTTCTCTCCTATTTTAATATACGGAGGTGTATCATCTTCATTCAAAATATAATTGAAGGTACCATCACTACTCTGAGAAGTATTTTTTATTTGCACATTATTCAAATAAATCGACTCGGCAATATCTTCCTCAAACACAGAGGCACCATGTTTATTTACTGGTCCACCAATAGGACCTTCACACAACAAATCAACATATATTACATCCGTAAAAGACTCAAGCGCAGAACTATTAAGCCTTCTGGTTACCCTGCTTTCAGAAATGGTAGTGGGCCCTATTTTCAACCTGCCGTATCCCAGGGGCACTGCAACGCCTTGAGCTTGACGCGTTCTTGCGCCGGCAATCAAAAAAGATTTTGTATTTGTCGGCCCTTTTCTTTCTGGAGTTTTTGGTGGTTTAAATAGAAGGTTCATAGCAACTTGAGCTACAACACCCCATACCATTGACGTGGCAACAGTAGCGGCCAAACTTCCCGTTGTAAAAATACCCCCAAAAAATGCGGCAACCACACCACCATATGTTTCCGGAACAAAATGTAATTCACTAAAGTCTGAAAAATTTTCTATTTGCTTTTTATCAATTAAATTTTTTTCTACTTCTTTTTGTGACTTTATTTTTTTTGGTGATTTTTTTAAAAAATAATAATTGTTACCATTTGAAGATTCCTTAATGATGTAATCTATAAAACCATCTGTGTTTGCATCTATAGCGCTAACCGCTTCTGATGGAGAGCGAACAATAATATTCCACTTCTCCCCAAAGCGTTTGCCTAATTTACCATGTAGATATACCGTTTTCATTTACCTTAAACCTTGTATGTTTATACACACATATTATCATATATGCTAAACTTATCATCTTCTATACTATATATCAAAAAAGGTATACAAATTTCATGTTGAGCTTTTTTGTCTAACATAGAAGGTCTAGCGGGACCAAAACAATGCGAATGCACAACATAAGCTACATCATAATCAATCATTTTCCTAGCGTCAATCATGAAATTAAAGGTTTTATTTCTTGCAATATTAACGCAAGGTACCCAAATTAACTTATCCCCCTCAGAAGATATCAAGCCACAAGATTCTTCTTGTTTATTCTGTAAACAATATTTTTTTATTTCACAAAAAATGCTCTGCGAAATATCATTCAATTGGAAATCTTTCTGTTCCCGGAAAACCGCCGAACCTTAAACCTTTGTATGTTAAATTGGCTTTATTAAAAGGTAATAGCTTGACATTTGTCTGATCAAATCTTTTCATACAAGAAGATAAAGTTTTTTGACATTCATCTTTTAACCAATATTCTCGATCTAAAAACGGATGATGATCAGATGCAATACTATGCGTTTGAGTGCAAACAAAAACCTGAGGTGTTCTTTTGTATGGATTTGATGAATTTCTTGGGGTAATCTTGATGACATCATTCATCTTATAGCTTATAGACCTATCCCACTCAGGAATATCATCCAACCCAAATGGATAGTTTCCCGCATTAATTTTAGACTCAGAAGATCCCACGTTTATTCCGCTTTGATTATTTGTAGATGAAGGGCTTTGAGCGAAACCAGATATCAAACTTTTACCATTCGAAGTCTCAATAGGAAGTCCTTTGTATCCACATCCAATTTCACATCGATATGTCCAGTTGCAATAACTAGACAATACGACTCTAGCTGGCACCCAAGATTCCTCAAGCTCCAAAGCTGAAACCAATTCAAACTCTATAACATACTTATCTTCTGTATTTTTTTTGTTTATATAATAAACATCATCATCAAGATGAGAATTTGGATCTGACTGACCAAACGGATTATCTGAATTTATAAAATTTTCATCATCTAAAAAACGAGCATAAGTTCTTTTTCGAGTAACCTTACAGTTCGCAAAGTCTTCATTTGAATAAACAATCTTAGAAAATATACCTTCTGGGTTGGCTATAGTTAAGGTTGGCCTAGGTAATCGCCCATCAGACTTATGCTCAAACCCTTCTGCCTTAATTGGCAAAGGTTGATAAGAATTACCTTGCCAGATCACAGGATTGGCTCCGTTTATCATTGGGCAAAATCTATATATTGCATCAGCGCCAATATTTATACCATACAAATCCTTTAATTGCTCAAAATTTTCTTGCAGTATACTAAAATCGATTTCATACAAATCGACAATTGCATCAGGAGTTAAAGATATTAATTGTTTATTTAAATTGGATTGCGACTTTGACATGTTATGTGTTTAAGTATATTTTAAGTAAACCCTCTTGATCCCCAAATAATGAATTACTTTTGATTATTATTTTACCATAAAAGAATCTTTCTGAAAAATATCCCTGCAAATTTCCCCCGAACGCTTCATTCTCGAGTTGCCACATGAGGTCTACATTTTCTCCATTTTCTTGATAAACAAAATCATAAGCAAAGTCTTCAGAATCTATTCCCAGAAATTCTACATCAAGATATGCCTCGGTATTTTCTCGAATAATATTAATTGAATTGTTTCGCACAAAATTTTCATAAACAAAATCGTTTTTATTTTTATCAATCTCTCCGGTAGTCATGTTGATTATGTGTCCTCTATTATTTTGAAAGAATGAATCTCCATTCGAAACTTTAAAAGAAAACCCACCATCCAATCCAGGAGTAAATGATTTAGATATCTTCACTTCTTTATTATTTAAACCAAATGGTAAATTACTTCCTGGAGGCAGTATTATAATATAATCATCTCGCACGATATTTTTATTAAAAACAGGAATATCACTAGCTCTTTGTTGCCCTATTATTCTAAATTCCGCTTCACCCATAGACTCAATGGAAATACTTTCTATTTGCAAATCAAAATTTCCTTGATTTTTTAACAATAACCTATGTCTTAATTTTTCATCAAATTTTAATTTATTTACATCATCTTGTCGATTAAAGACAATTGGGGAAGAAAAAGTTAGTTGCGCTGGCGAACTTAATGGTTGAGTAACTAAATTGTCATACTGACCCGCGCTTAAATTAAACGGAAACTGCTCGAATTTCGCGCTAATACTATGATTATTTTTATAGTTGTATGTGTGACTCCATTCTTGACACACAAAGTTTTTCTTTTGTTCATAGGGTGCAGGTGGCCTAAAATCAAAAGGAATGCATCCGTAATGTTGTTCAAGAAAATGAAGTATTGCGCGAGCTTCTTCGTTGGTCCGATTATTAAATTGAAAATCTAAAACTAATAAACTTTCATTTATTCCATCTCGATAAATCTGACCATATCCAGCGCCAACAGAAACCTCAGTCATTCTTGGCTTTTGTGAGACATTTAATCCAATCGAAGGCTTCCAGAAAAATTCGCGAGTCCAATACTCAGTATTTACATCTCCACGGTATCCATATTCCCTCGTCCATTCGCTTTGTTCTTGCGTTGGACTTTTATTTATCTGTGTTGAGTCGCCACTCCAGTAATAGTATCTCTGATTATCTTCATTAAACACAATATCATTTTTCTCATAATATTGATTACTCGAATAATTGCCTGGTCGAGAAACAAACAATTCATCAGATTTATTCAATAAAGAAGTATCAAGATTCTTTATTCTGACAGATACATTGTTATTGTTTTCAAATGTTAAATCGTGACTCCACTCATTACAATAAAATGTTTTTGCTTGATTGTTGGTTGTGTCATATGGATAAAAAGTTGCGTCTCCATCCCATCGAAAACCAGATATTCCTTGAGTATATTCAAGATTGGGAGATGGCATATTTACCTCGTGTTGACCTTGATGATTTTCAAGAAAATGTATTATAGCATTTGCTTCACGATTGGTTCTGTTGGTAAACTTTAAATCAAACTCAGCAGTCAAGCTATTAATATTCTTTGGTTGTAATATATAGTATCCATTACCATATTCATATTTATAATTGTTTGCACGAAAATTTACAGTACTGCCATAATCTGCATCAAAAAAGAATTTATCCGCCTCCCAAAAATTAGAATCTTCAGATGGAACAGGACTTGATTCATCCAATATATCTTGTTTGGCATAATAATATCTACCATCACCAGTATAATAAACAAAATCAAATTTTTGATATGTATTTATCGGGTCATAATATCCAGAATAATTTGATATATGCGTCAAATTTTCGTCTCGCAATGCTTGAAACTCGCCATTCATATTACTTAACAATTTCGCGCACGGTTATAGACCCCTTTGCGTATTGACCTTCTTGAATACTCATTGACTCGCTGTGTATTTTTCCTGACACAGAGAATCTCGCAATCCTTTGGCCCTGCAATGATAAAAGAAAGGCTTCGATTTTTGTATCATTCAACGACTCAGGCGAAGAAACGTATTGTTGATCACCATAAGAATTAAGATTGTCAACAAATTCGCTCGCACCGAGGACCATTTCTTTCTCTATGTTTTCGATGCTCACTCTAACCGGTATAGCGCCATGTGGAGTTGTATTTATAGACGTATCTTCGTTTGCACGAATATGATTATGTGTTTTTCTTCCCACTATTATAGTATATTTTAAACTAGCAATCTCAAATTGATCCTGATTTCCTGCGCTGGCTACAACATTACCAAATGACTTTAATCCATGCGCAAAATCAATTTCGCTTTTTTCAAATCTTCTATCGATCACCTTGGTTACAGATCCATAGATATCATAACTAGCATTCGCTTGAATTATTCCAAACGGCTTCATATCAAAACTAAATGATTTCAGATACATATTATCAAAACCATAACGGCCCACAATATTATTATTGATTGGCGCCTCACTCATTCCACCTGCTATATCAAATATACGCTCGATATTATTAGGATTACCATCAACTGCAAATTGTTCCGCAGAAATATAAAATGAAACATCCAATTGTCCTTTTAAATTATTTATTGGTAGAAAGTTTACGAATTGTGTTCGTGCGCCCGCTATTGCAGGATCGTAATCGCCGTATACTCTTCCTGCTTCAAGAGTTGGCGCGAGAGACAAGTTTGCACTACTGGCAAACAAATCTTTACCGCCAATAGATATTTTACCATCTTCGAATCTTAACAATGGATCGCTCATCAATTGTGCAGTGTTTCGTATCCTTTGTACGTTAAGGATATACTCATTTCTTCTTCTGTATTACTGTTCAGACTTTCGCTAACCAAACGAACATTCTTACCAACAAAACGATTTATAATTTCGGTCGGCGCTTGTGCATCAAAAATTTCTATGTTCACATCACTCTTTGGAGCAGCTTGTATTCGATCTTTTATTTCGCGTATTTCATAACTATCAGCAATGATAGTAAAATTGATATCAGTTTCTATAGGATATTGTGTGTCGATTTGTATTGGATCTAAATTTTTTGTACCCGCAGTGCCAGCATTCCAGTCATCAATATTTCCCTTAGGTAGTGCATATATTGGTTGAGTATTGATTGCTCGACTGTAACTAAAATCACTGATTGCATCGATTGTAAAATCACTCACTGTGACACGCATGCTTGATTGATCAGGATATCGTATGGGTGGATGAGTTTTGGTTGTCGCGCTTGCCGCGACATCCTTACCCAAACTACCATAAACAGTTATGTCCACCTGAATATCAGGAATTTCTCCAACACTACAATTTACACTATATCTTGAAATTCTACCCCTTGTAAAACCAAATCCTTTTGTGTCATTATCATATAATATCACACCATCTATTTCTTGTTCGTCTAGAGTGTATTGTCCGAGAGAATTTGTGCTCAACAATGGATCTGTACTAACCATTTTTCTGTTGATGCTAAAATTGCCCTCTAATGGACTATCTATCGTTGCATCAATAAATCCCACTCCCGCAACGCGAACTGGTTTTTCGCTTATGCCATAGTTGCCATCAACACTTTGTACGCCCAGCAACTGATAGCCGTTTATAATTACTTTTTGTTCGTAATTTGAATAACTCATGATTAGTCACTCAATAATCCTCCTGGACGTTGCTCTTCTGCAATTATAGACACAACTTGCTTTTTGATGCGATCTGCTAATGCAGCGGAACTTTCTTGATCTTTTGAATTATCAGCGGGATTTTGCCCAGTGGAGGTTTGATCGGTTTGCTGTTTTTGAGATGCAGATCCACGTTCCATGTTTATGGAAATATTAATGTTGTTTGTGTTACCGCCACTTGATCCATTCTCACTCGAACCCGCGATTTCGCTGACTGGTCCTCCATCATTAAATTTTCCTGCATTTATTTGATCCAGCATTGGTTTGCCAATTTGACGAGCACTGCTTGCACGAATAACATATTCTCCCTCACTTAACATGGCCGGAATTTGGTCGATTCCAGATTTTCCTGCGATATGTCCTCCATTGGCGTATCTGGCAATTTTACCTCCGTATGTTTTGGGCTTGAAACCCAAAGAAGACCTAAGACTTCGACCTGCGTTACCCGCATAATTCAATGTTTTCCTCCATGTAGTACTTAAACCCATTGAATCCAATTGCTCTATCGAATATTTGGCTGGGTTTTTCATCGCATCTGTTTTCATGGCTGCTTCTTCTAAAGATAAACTTGTATCAGAAAAAGGATCTTTACCGCCACCAAATCCACCACTCATGCCATAACTTATTCCTGCGCTAATTGCTGCGCCAGCAGCAGCCTGCACGAGCTGCATTTTTTTCTGGTGTTTTTCCATTGCTTTTTGATATTCTTCTTCTTCTTTTTGTCTTCTTTCTTGAACAATCTCTGACATTTTTTGAGTGTCTTCACTAAGACCAACATTCCCAGATTGACTATAAAAGAAACCGCTCATAGCCTTACCTTGGTATGCGCGTCCAGATTTGTAACCTTCTGACCCTCCGAAACCTGCTGCTAGGGCAGACCCTGGTTGCGCCCCGCCAGGAACATGAATTTTTTCCCTTCGAACATTAACGAGTTTATCTGCTAGTTTACCACCATTACTAAATCCAGGAATACTTCCACCAGCATTCATTCCATGCATGAATGATCCGCCATATTTATTTACTGCATCGCGACCCATAACATATTCACCATTACTTACCATTGCAGGCACTCCACCACCGCGACTATAATTTCTAATCGACCCCCCCCGAGATTTACCTCCAGGCATTGGAATGGAACCAACAATTGCATTTGCGGCATTTTGAAGGAATGCGTTTTGTATTGCCTGTAAGAAATTAGTTGCAATACCCCTCAAAGCATCATCCAGATCTTCGGCGCCACTCAAGGCTACCTGCATAGCCTCTGCAAGACCATCCCTAAAATTGTTAGTAACAACATCACCAAGCTGATAGTCGAAAGTTTTTACGGATTCAAGCATTTTGCCTTGAGCGTCACGAATTCCATTGCCAAATGCCCCTGGACCAGTTTCATGTGCTCGTTTTGCGGCTAATCTTTTTTCTTCTAAAGCTAATAGTTTTTCGGCGGTTGATATTTCTTTTTTTGCTTCTTTATTTATGCGTTCAACAGATCCGAGAATTTCTTCTTGTTGTTTTTTTCTTTCTTCCCCTGTAGCCTCTAGTGCAGCAATATCCCTTAATCTTTTTTCGGTATCTTCTTTTTTTTCTGGACCAACAAAACTTTTCAATTCAACCAATTCAGCCTCTTGCATCTTTAAATCTGCAAGTTTAATCAGTTCGTCGTTCATTTTTTTGTCGGCTTGCTCTTGTATCTCTAGAGATTTATTCTGCAATGCGATTCTTTTTTCTTTCATTTGAAAAGCCTCTTGATCGGCGGATGTTTGATATCCTGGCCCAACAGCACCCAATCTTTCTGCGGCGTCCACTTGAGCGTCCATCGCTCTAATTTTTCCTGCAGAACCTACTGTTTCGGCACCTATACCTGCCGAAGTTTTCATGTCAGATATTAAATCTTTTCTTCTTGCTATTGCATCATTTATTTTAAATTCTGCCTGCGCAATTGAGTTTGATTGATTTACTTGCTGCTCCGCAAAACTTAACGCGTTTTCTCTAGCAGTAACTTGGTTTTCTATATTTTTAGTAATGTCGTCTCCAAGTTTCAATTCTTTATACATTGCCTGCCTTTCTTCTTGGGAAAGCTTTAAGAATTCATCTGAAACCTCAAGTTTATTTGCGTCTACTGTTCCGCCGTCCCTTTCCTGAATTTTCTTTGCTAGTGCGGTTTTGACTTTGCTTTTTACATCATCATCCTTAAGCACTCCTAACATATTAGACTCAAAAGCGTTTTCGGCTTGCTGCGCGGAAGATGCATAAGTTTCGGCGGCTTTATTTATTGATCCAATATATTTAAATTGAGCCTTTTGTTGTTCGGTTGCAAATCCGCCCATGGTTTTTTCCATTAAAGATAGATTACTTGCTTGGTTTTGCATTGAAGCAGAAATATTAAATTGTGCTTGCTTTGCTCTTTTTTGGGACTCAAGCATGATTTTCTGAAGATTTAGCTGGAGGATGATACCTTCCGCTTGTTGACCAGCCGCATCGGAATAAGATTCTAGCTGAGATAAAATTATTTTATAAAACTCAGAAACCTCAGATGAGTCCAATTGATCTATATATGAAGAAATTTTTCCCGCAGACACTTTGCTTTCTCCAAATATTTCACTAAAAGCTTCTCCTCCAAAAAATTCAGTACTCTTGTCAACCTGAGACAATCCCGTTTTTAACATCTCCTTCCTCATTTCGCCCAAATCGCCTAAAGCTAAATTTTTTATGAATTTAGTTTTTTCTTCTTTCTTTCCCGTCCTGATAGCCTCAAAAGAAGATCCCATCTTACCAGCTTCTAACTGGCTCATTCTGGATTTAAATAAAGTTTCATATGCTTTAAATTCTCCAGAGCCCTGCTCTATACCCATAAATTCTCCTGATTTAATTTCTCTGAGTATTATGTTCGCGGCCTCTTGGGATTTTTCTGGGTCGCTTACAGTAGATTTGGGAAATCTCCTGTTAAACTCTGGTCTGTCGGGAATCTTACCTGACTTTAAAAGAGATCGCTCTTCCTTTGTAAGTTTAAAACTTGGTTTAAGTTGCTGCATTCCTTCTAAAAATGTAGCGGAACTTAAATCATCTATTGTATTAGTTAGAGAACGCCCTATATCAAACCCCCGCTTATCTTTTTTGTAGAGCATCCCCTTGTTTCCACCTGTAATATCAAATAATTTTGCGCCAGGATCTATATTTTTAGTTATGGTAGAAGCTAATGCTCCAGCGTTAGACCTTGTCAATTCAAGGGCTTGTTGCCGATCTTGCGCGGCTTTATTTTTGGCAGCTTCTTCTGCTTCACTTAATCCATTAATAAATCCATACAAACCACCAACTGCACCACCTATTGCTGTGCCCAAAGGCCCAAAGATCATACCCATAGAGGCTCCGGTTCCTGCGCCGGATAATGCTCCACCTATACTTGCGCCTGCTTTTCCACCCACAGTGTCTTGAAAAAATCCTGCAGCCATAGGTAGTCCCATCATGATACCCATTTGGCCTCCTGTACTACCAAGCATTTTACCCGCTCCAGTTTTATTAAAAGCGGCGTTCCCTCTAGACAGCATGTTTTGATATTTTCTCCTTTGCGCATTTAATTTGTCAATAGCTTTGATACTTTTCGATTGTTTAGAAACCAATGATTCTATAGATGTAGAATGAAGGTTCATCTTGGAGCCTAGCCTCTGAGTTCTAGCTTGCAATTCTTTAAAGTTAATTTCGCCTTGCTCAAATTGGCGAGTAAATCTGGCCATAATTTTATTAAATTTCTTGACTTGATCTCCCATCATAGAGCTAAATGGAGAATTAAAGTCTGAACTACCAATTCTGACTGGATCTACATAATTCGGCACAAATCCATTCGCACCAAACACATCGCGCAAACCATTTGGCTCATCATGTGTATTGGTTACGCCGAGGCCGAGGGGGTTACCCTTGCCCATGAGCGCGCCGTGTGAGCCCACACGAATTTGTGAAACTGGAACGCCAGCCGCTTTTTCTCGGCCTATTGCATCAGATAATGGATCGGCAAAGTTGGGAATGTGGCCATAAGCCTTTTTGAAATAACCAGAACCTCTTCTCTCTAAACCTGCGTATGCCGCTCTGCCTCCAGTTTTATTTTTATAATCTTTATCTTTATATTCCCATGCTGCTCTGCCCCCTGCGAGAACTTGA
>ERZ807291.7515-NODE-7515-length-12562-cov-3.858799_pt1 | contig 12562 bp, 16 predicted proteins | sample MGYA00521257_ERZ807291 | MGnify/ENA primary metagenome ERZ807291 (study PRJEB31413, sample SAMN03169783) | marine metagenome | biome: Marine; feature: Water; material: Subsurface seawater | place: North Sea | collected 2011-04-28 | depth 1 m m ...
TATTAATAATAAAACTCTATCGTTAAAAGAAAAAAGAGAATTGTATAAAAAAATACGAATCCCATGTATACATTGCAAAAAACCAGTAGGAACACAATTCATAGAAAAAAATCGAAAATTACAAGCAAAATGTGGAGCCACCAAATACGATAAACATCAACCATGCGAATTAAATATCGTTATTCAAAAAGGGAATTTCGAAACAATACCTGGGGCCTTGCGTCTATATGATGAAGGTAAAGAACCAGATAAAAATGAACTTATAAAAACAAAACTAAATTTATTCTTTCAGTTTTCTGATGAAACAAATACATTATCCGTATTTGACAAGATCAAGAAAGATTATTCTGATACCAACGCGGAATACACAAAATATTTAACTGATTTAACTGAAGAAACACCTTATCTAAAAAATAAAAAAATGATCAAAACACATTCCGAAAAAATGACACAAAAAAAACAGGAAATCATTAACCTGATAAAAGAAAGTAAAACGGAAAATGATCAACAATTCACAAAAGATGCTGTTGAATTATATATCAACGATTTATTACCGATGATCGAAAAAGACCGCGCGTTAAAATATAGCTATTATCATTTGGAAGAAGATTTTTACGACGACAAAATCAAAAATTTAGTCGTTAATGAATTCTCTATATCAAGTATGGAATTTATTATAGATACAGACCCAGATATTATACATTACAACAAATAATAGTAATATAGTATTATATATAATATATATATATAAGGATAATAATGAAGTTTTTCCATATACCTACATTTATTATAAGCTTAGCCATCGGACTCTTCTTTACGTATATTACCGTCCCAGAACCAACCATTATTTATGTTTATCCTAGTCCAAATAATCTAGATAAATTACAATTTATAGATAAAGCTGAAAATGTATTTTCCTTCGATTATCAAAAGGTAAAATGTCCATCCGATGAATCTCAAATTAAGGAGATTCCTGTACAAAACTAATTTATTACTATATAATATATGGAAATAAAACGGTTGCTTTATGGAAAATATAGTAGATATGTAATATCTGTTCTTTTAGGATTCGGGTTAGCCACTCTATTTAGAAAAGTATGCAACGATCGAAATTGTTTAGTGTTTAAAGCACCAGGTATCAATAAAATAGAGGGTAAAACATACAAAGTAGATAGCACCTGTTATAAGGTAAAACATAAACAGGTTCAATATAACAAAACTAAAAAAGATGTCCACTTCGAATAAATGCGTAAATACACACAACAAAGCTTCTATTTAATATATTATACTAATGAGTAATACAAGTTCAATTGAAGAATTACCTAGCGATCCAGCAGTATCACAGTTTTCTCAACAAAATATTGTTTTAGAATCAAAAGATACACGAATTCAAAAACCAGATTTAGAATCTGGCTCTTATAATCCAAACGAATATTCTAAAGAAATTCAACAATTATCTTCTAATGGAGTTGGACAATTACCATCTCGTGATATTCCTACTACAACACAACAAATGACAAATGATCAGCAAGTTCAACCTAATTATATACCACAAGAGACTAGAGCTACCGAAGATTATATTAAAAATTATGCCGACGAAAATGCTATGATGTATAGAAAATATCAAGAAGAAAATCGTAAGGATTCTTTGGAGGTTATTTTCGATGAAATCAAAACACCATTATTTATTGGATTATTGTTTTTCTTATTTCAATTACCAATCGTTAGGAAAAATGTAGGTCGATTTATTCCAATTGCTTTTTCAGCCGATGGTAATTATAATTTTAACGGATATATTATTGTTAGTATATTATTTGCTACTCAATTTTATGTCATTAACAAAGCATTAGATCTACATAAAAACTAATCACCCAATCGTTATACTATTTTTATAATTTTATGTAAAAATAGTATATGGCTGTCTATACCAAATTAATTCATCAATTGTTTGAAAATATAGATAAAAATAATATCCCCAAAAAAATGGATTTGGTTTTAGATAGCGGTGCTTTTAATGGTATGTACATGTATGGAACATTATTATATATTAAAGAATTAGAAAATAAAAAGTTTACTACAATCGACCGCATATCGGGTTCAAGTGTAGGAGCATTATTAGGATGCTTTTACGCACTTAATAAATTACACGTTTTCGAAGAAATATATCATGAATTACGCGAAACTGTTAATAACACCATTCAATTAGCACATATTAATCCTATTATCGAACGAGAAATTAATAAAATTGGAAAAAACGCATACCAATTAGTAAATAATAAATTACACATTAATTATATTGATATTCAATTGAAAAAAGAGATAATTGTTTCTACTTTTACTAACAACGATGATTTACTTGATAAATTAAACAAATCTACCTTTATTCCTATTCTTACAAATAATGATCTTACTTATAAAAATTGCGTAGACGCAACATGTCCTCATATATTTCCTGAACGAATTATTGGCAATCATATACTGTTTATTGATATATGGAAAATTGGTACACTTAAGACAATGCTCAAAACAGTCAAAGATGTAAATCTAGTTGGACGTACCTTCGAAGGAATTATGGATATTCAAGAGTTTTTCTTTAAAAATACACCATCACAAATGTGTAGTTATGTTAACGATTGGAACATTATTCATTATACAAAATTTAGAATACGCGAATTATTATGGTTATTGTGTGTTTATATTATACATCTTCTTATAGAATGTAATAAATATATACCAGATCAAATTAAAACATCGCTATACACATCAACAATACATGATTTCTCTCTCAAATGTATAAAAGATATCATTTGTTGCTTCATCGCAAAATAATATATATATATATATTATTCAATGTATAAACCTAACCATACGATGTATAAACCTAACCATACGATGAAGATTATCATTCCCGTTATTTTACTTTCTATTCTTTCATATATAATTTATAACTATATCGAAAGTAGAAGACAGTTTGTATTTGGATATGGATCCCTTATCATAGACAAATCCAGAGAGAAAACTTTAGAACATCCATCAATCGGATATAAAGCATATTTATCCTCCACTTTTAAATATAAAAGATCATGGACTATGATTGAACCAAAAAATAGTGTACATTTGGTGATGAAACATAACCATAAACAAGAAGATAATACACCCGGTGTAATCTTTCAAGTAAATCCAGAAAGTCTTGCCAGATTAGATTATAGAGAACGAATGTATCAACGCATACAAGTTCCCGTCCATATGATCCAAACAAATGAAATACAATTTCACAACAATAATAAAATATGGATATATGTAAGAAATAATAACCCCATACACCCGGTTGTATATTCTACAACAGATCATGTAAAATATATAAATCAACTATTAGACGCATGTCATATTTATGGCGGCGATGACTATGCAAAGAATTTCATTCGAACAACCTCGGGATGGAATTTAAATTGGTTAGAATATCGTTCCATACATGAATCATTATTACGGTATAAAAATGTAATGGAAATGTAATGGAAATGTAATAGTAAATAAATATTTATAATCCTTATTTACTATGTAATTTAATATTCCACTCCAGCAATTGATCTCGTTTTGCGCTTACGTGTCTTTTTTCGCTTTTTCTTGCTCTTTTTCGTTTTCTTATCACTTATCTTTTTCACACCGTCTATTCCCGGCGTGTATTTTAAAAACCACTCCTCATATTCTGGGGTTCCTCGTTTATCTTTCAATTCTTCGAATTTCTCCGATTTAAGCGCACGCATTCCTTCTAACGTTTCTTGCTTACCATAACAACTTAGACTAAACCGACGCAATAACCCTTTTTGTTCTAGACGATTTTTTTGCTGAACCGTAAACAAATATTGAGCCATACAGATTATACGATCCGGATCAAAATAATCGCGTTTCGAATATAAAAATGCTAAATACATACTCAACATGGTATCAATTGTAGCAATCTTTATCTTTGATTTTGATGTATTAAGTATATTATAGCTATGACACGCATTCGGTTTATATAGAAAAACAATCGTCTCGCCCCCTACAGCAATTGAATAATGCTCTGATACCAACTCTCCAATAGGTTTGTGGGATTTGATAGTTACATTTTTTACTCCGTCATATCCTAAACGCTCCTTAACAATTGTTGCTGTATCTTTCGGATTTTCTGTAAGAACATCAAAATCAGGGATTTTCCTTAATTTATCTCTAAGATACTTTGGCATATAGTTAGAATACAAGGAGTTAGCATAGCCACCAAAGAACACAACCCCTTGGTCTATTAGGGCTCTTTTTGATAATTCATAAATATTCACCTCGTCCGTTTTTTTTGTCTCGAAAGAACGCTGAATATCAACCGCATTACAGTTTGGACCTTTTAATGGATAATTATTATTTAATAAAATAAGACGCTTTAATACTTTTTCCCAACGACTTACATCGCCCTTAGGTCTTGATAATTCTAAATACATAGCCATTCTCAAATAATTGGGAGGAGCATATAATATTCCTGCTACCTTTATAGCCTCCTTTTTAATAGAACGGAATAATTCACCGTCTAAAAAAGTTATATCAGCCACCGGTATATAATTCACAAATACCTTAAATGTTCCATGATGAACCCCCGATTTTGCTTCTACATCCGAATATCCAGCATCATAATATATATTTGCTAATTCCTTCGCATCATTTAGTGCATTCATAGAGAAAAAATCATAATCCGGGATTTCCAAAGACTTGTCATAAAATTGGTCTTCTACTGGCAATATATTGTTTATAGCAGTTCCTCCATAACATATTAATTGTTTCTTACGTAAGAAACCTTCAACAATAGAAATAATTTTCTGCACTTCAGGTGCGTTTGCCACCTTTTGACCACTCTTTTTTTCCGCAATATCTACAGCATGTCTTAATATTTCAATTTCCTTTTCCTCAAAACTTTCCTTTGACATACTTATAATTAATAAATATTAAAAACTATTTTTTTTTCGTATTAGACCAATTACATTTATGTTTTTTCGCTAATTTACGCGCCTTATGTCTTATCTTTCGATAAGAATACGTTTTCGGTTTAAGTTTCCTATAAATACTTAATGCTGCCCTATTATGTGCGGCTAAAAGTCCCTTACATTCTATATTTCCAGAACGTTTATCACAAACAGGATATTTATTTTCTCTTGGCAACAAAAAACACGATGATCCGTGTTTCTTTTTATAGGTTTTTAATTGTTTTTTTGAAGGTTTCATATTTGCCCATTTTTTTACGGTTCGATTATTGCGCATTTTCACACCCTCTATAGTACAAAGACATTTATTTTATCAGGTTTTCCATCGACTTTGTCCGCTTCAAAGAAATAAAACCTTGGTCTGCTTGTTTCAAACGCGATTCACGTATTTGTCTCCTAAGCATTTCCACAAATGTTGAAGTGCTCGATGTTACTGTCCTCGTAGTTGATGGTAATTGTAAAATATTCATGATCGTTACTGGGTAGATTTTGTTAAAATAGATAACTTTATAAAAGAGTAATCAATTTTTTAATTCATGAACATTTGGTTAAATCTATAGTCGTGAAAATACTTCAGCTTGTCGGTAAATGCACCGTATAAATGTAATAATATATAAACAAACATGGACGCCGAATTTAATTCTTTCATTTTCATATGATTAAATCCAAATATTCCCTCAACAGGAGATGGAATGTATCTCACTATATGGCGAACAATATATACAATAAATCCAACATACCATAAATGTAACATAATTTCACCGATGATTCGTATATTTGATTTTTCTTCTTCTTTCTTTTTATCGAAATCGCCAAATATATTTTCCGTAACTCGTACTACAATTAAAGCAATAAAACCATAGATGATTGCGATATACCCTAAATCAGCTGTTTTTACACTATAAAAACCAAGAGTATTTATTTTCATTATATATAATTATTTATATAATATTTATTATATATATATGAATTTGCTTCATCTATATATTTATATACTGTTTTTTATAAAATTATTGTTAATCATTATTATATTACATGATCTCGGCTTGAAAATTAAAAATTCATTTGTTGATTCTGATAAAATATTAGAAAAAATCGGAATAGTTACACGACGCAAAGATATCATAGAGCGTATATTTTTATGTGGAGTATATATTCTATTAATGTATCTATTCTATCCATTCAACAATAACTCAACTATTCATGTCGATAAACACACCAAAATCCTACTATTTGCTACAGGAATTATCAGTATTATACATACTGTTTTCAAAATAGAATAATATTATTATTACTAATTAATAATATTAATAGTTTATAATGAAGATAGCCTTAGGATTTTGGGGGATTACACGAAGCTTAAAATACACTATACATTCTATACGACAATTTATTATCGAGCCATTACGTAATCGTAATATCGAAGTTGTTATTTATATGCATACATTTAGTATAAATTCAGAATACAATAATATACGAACAGGAGAAATGAATATTCAATTAGATAATGAGGAATATAAATTATTAAATCCACAATACATTCATATAGACGAACAAGACGTAATAAAAGACAACATAAATATAACAAAATATAGGACGTGTATCGATCCATGGAATACAAATTACAATAGTGTCGATAATTTCATTTGTGCAATGTATTCCAAAAATCAGTTGGTAAACATGATTGAAAAATCTAAACAGCATTTTGATTATATTATGTTTCTGCGTCCTGATGTCAAATACTTGCATACTTTCCCAATAGAATGTTTAAAATTCGTTCGAGAAAATACTATTTGTATTCCCAATTTTGCTAAATTTTACAATTTTAATGATCGGTTTGCTGTTACCAATATGAATACATACAAACTATATGGATCGTTATTTGATGAATTAATAGAATACAGTAAAACCGACGTGCTTCATTCTGAAAAATGTCAACAAATATTGTTGACAAAACGAAATATACGTATCATGTATATTCCTTTCTTCTTCAATCGTGTTCGATTTACTGGCACCGAAATAATAGACGTTGTTAAAAACACCGTTCACCCTCCTGTTCAAAAATCATCATCATCAAATATTATGATGTCATTTTCATCGAAAAATAGAGATTCTCGAAATAGAGGATCCATGTTAATGATGATTAGATAAACTCGCATTATTCAATCAGTAAATGATATTTTCGAAAAATTCATTTTACGAAAATATGTCATAATTACCTGAGCCTCAATATATTTCTCTCTCTCGTCTTCATAAAACTGAGACATATATTGTGTCGAATTATTTACGATTTCTTGACATTTTATTGGGTTTTGTTCACACCATTCCAGTTTTTCCTCCAAATCACTAAAATCATCTTTTAATTGAATATAATGAACATTTGGAATCAATCTATCCTCTATCAACCAACTTATTTTTGTTGGTTTTGCCATAAATACTAATGAATTAGAGGCCAACTGCCAATTTATTGAACTGGATTTGTCATTTCCATCTACCGAAATTAAATATTTATATTCTAATTGCTGTTTTATCGTCATTTTACCTTTCACATAAGGTCTGTAATTATTATAATCAATAATATTACCTGAAGTATCTACTGTTCCCCAAGCAATATTACTAAACCCAATATTTATTTTAGGGTTCGTCGAGCCAAAATAAGAGGTGACTAAATCAAATCTATTTGCAATACGATTTGGTTGTCCAGTTGTGGCTCCTCTCCATAATACTATCCCCTTTTTCCTGAAAAATGGAATATCACTATTAAATACCTCCCTAGAATGAATCACACCCCAATGACGATTTATGTTTGCGGCTTTTATAATAATAGGGTTATTACAACCTTCAATACGAATCTTTGTAAAATAATAATCATCTATCATTTTTTCTACATCGCCAATAAGATATAAAAAATATTTATTTTGAAGTGAAAAAGCTTCCATGTATGGAAGTACGTGTTTAGTGTATCCACCTATATATGTGTTTAATGCTTTCAATCCTATAAAAGTAAGTTTACATATCATATTACTATAAATACCATGTTTGAAAATTCCCTTTGGATATTTTTGTCTTGTTTCATTCATATTATTTAACAATATATCCACGTTAATGTATTCATTATGTGGATTCACTTCTGTTTTATCATATATGTCTCCTAAATAATATTTTATTCGCGCCTCTACATAATTTTTATTGTCCATATTAATCAATATATTGGAATGTATATTTTGATAACATAACAATAAATAATTAATAAATCTAGTATATTCATTTTTCTGTTTTGAATTTACATATTGCCATTTAAAAAACATAACTTATATTTTAATAAAATATAAGTTATCAACATATACTTCGCTATTCATTTTCAAGTATCACTTCCTTTGAAACATTCTTGATTATTTCTGTCTTACAAATATCTATGTCATCCATTTTCATTATATTAGATACAATTTGCATATACTCATCATCGTTAGCATAAGTTGGATTATCTGTTATCCATTTCGGCAATTGTTTCAGATTTGCTTTACTTACCTCATCTATTACATGCTTCATTTTATCCTTATTATTAGTGTCTTGTTCCCATTTATCATTATCCTTTACATATAATACTTCATTTTGTAAATCACTACAATGGACCGGTCGTTTATGAAGCTCCAGCTGTTTCAAACCGTCGATAATTATTTTACTAGTTCCTTCAATAAATCCCATTTTACCTGTATTTTCTAAATCTATCATACGTAATTTCAAGGAATTCACGAAATCCATTATATTCAACGCGTCTTTACATTCTTCATTCAAAAACAAATTAATATTTAATTTCGTATTATTTATATTATTGTTATTGTTACCAATATTAGGTATCATTTCTTTAATCGTCTTTTGTTGCTCTAACACAATATCTGTCATCTCATTATTTTTTTTAATTAATTCCATAAACATTTCTTTGTAATCTAAGTCTGTTTCTATTTTTTCTTGTTCAGCTCTAGCACCCACATTTGTTGATATATCACATTTCTTTTTATGATACCAATAACTGTTTCTTGCCTTGTATTTTCTTCCACATTCACACGTAAACCCGTCTTCGGCGATTTTTGGCGCTAAATGCGTTCTATTTGTTCTATTTCTATGTTTTGCTGTAACAATATGTCTATCCCATTCACTTTTTTTCCTACAATAATAGTCACAATTATTACATGAATATTTATAGGCGTTTTTTGGATCTTTTTCCATTCTAAATGTTCTATATATATAGAACAAAAAAAAACGCCTAAACCAAAATTGACACAAAAAATAAAACGACGAAAAAAAGTCGTTGGTAACAACATGTTTTTTTGCAAAATCGATTTTACTGCATTTGACTGCAAAGTCATTTTTTCACTTTTTGCATTTTTTTTTTTTTTTGCAAAAAAGTATTTTCGGCCTTTTTTTACCCTAATTTTCTGAAATTTCTCCAAAAATACTTTTGAAAAAAAAAAAAATAAAAAAAAAATAAACCACATATATTTATATTTTTAATAATAAATATAATCTATTTAAACACGATAATGTATTCATAGCTATAAAAGGAATGATATTATTTAATAATTATGGTGTCGTCTTATTATTATTATTAATGCTATCAAATTACGGAATTCAATTGTGTCAGTCTCTAGATTTTGATAATATACTTAAAGCAGTAAACATATCACAAGCGGCGTATTGTATAAACGATTTGAATATATGGAATTGTGCAACATGTAATTCACATTATACATACGAAGGACGATTGGAGCATCAAGGAGAACAAATTATTTTCGGGATGATTCCAGATTACAACGCGCTATTTATAGGATTTCGTGGATCATCGAATATACAAAACTGGATAGACAATATTCAGTGCAGTCAAATAGCTCCTTACGAAGACAAGCAAGTGTATGTTGAAAAAGGGTTTTACCATTTATTTTCTAGTTTGGAAGATAATATATACAATATAGTAGATAAAATGGTAGTGAAATATAATACAAACCTATTATTTATTACAGGTCATTCGTTAGGAGGAGCGTTGGCTTCTCTTATGGCATTTGATGTGAAATATAATAATAGAGATTATAACGTGAAATCAGTTATTACTTTTGGTTCTCCTCGCGTAGGAAATCCTTATTTTTCGACTATATTCAGCGGATTTCAAATGAATTCATATAGAATAACACATTATTATGATATGGTTCCACATGTTCCAGAAGAATTTATGGGTTATCAGCATGTCACCCAAGAAATATATTTGTCTGAAGATAACGATCAGTATACTATATGTGATGAAGCTAATGGAGAAGATAAATATTGTTCAAATAAATGTGCTCCAATACACTGTACAAGCATATCAGACCACATGAATTATTTGAACATTTCTATGGGTAATGATGGACTATGTTAGAATCGAATAGTTACCAGTTGTTATGTAAATGATATACTACACTATATTCATATAGTATATCATTTTTCGTATATTTTCATAAATTTTTAAATATTAATTTCGTAAAAGTCGCCTTCAATATTTCTATTTGCATATGATACTTTCCTATCTTGAGGTTTTGGAACCGAAATAGTAACAGGAACATATCGTAATGGTTTTGGTTTTAATACGAATGCGTGACCTTTGCTTCCGAAAAAGGTTTCATAATATTGCAACTGTTCATCATAATTTTGATATGACATACCCACCATTTGACATCCGTATTTCATATGTAGTGTAGATTTCACATTTGATACATCAGAACTCATATCGGGCATAGTAAAGGTCATATTTTTACGATTAAAATCAGTAAGTTCCTTATGATCGGGTGTAAATGCCACATCATAATCTCTAAATGCGCGCATAAATACGGAATTACTTGCGATGTTGACATATTCATCTAATTTGGTAGTTTCGTATTTATTATTTGTTTTGTCTACTATAATAATAATTTTTTCCATGAATTTATTAATTGGTTCGGATCCTAAATTTTCTCCATGATTTTCATTATTAAATTCATTACCTAAAAGGCGCCCCTTTAGTTTTTCTAATAAAATATCTGTCATGGCTTCATACATTTTCCCATTATTGCTTTTAATTCGGAAGTGAAGAATAATGGGATCTTTTGGATTAGGACAATTGGATCCGGAAAAACAATAATCATTTACTATTTGCATTGCGGTGCCGAATTTTACATAATTAAAGGATTCTTTGACATTATAGTCTTTTTGTGTAGATACAGCAATTACTGGTTCATTATCTATGGAATAAATTTCGAAATCTAAACAGCGGACGCCTTGTCGGATAACTTGTTTTAATATACATTCATTCACGAAGGAATTTTTAAATGATCCAAGAGCACAACAATTGTATGCTGTTTTCACATAAAAGTCGCGTAATAAAAAGCCATCTACATTAGGATCACTTGGATCAAGTGATCGCACATGACCAACATCTTCATATAATACCTGTATATTATCACATTGCTTGTTAGTAAATTGTGATTTATTGTATACGTATAAAGCAGTAGTCAATACAATCATAAGGATCATAATAAATAAAATCATCTTTATACCGCCTGTTTTAGCTATTAATTCATCTATTTTTGCGTTTTGAATATTATCCATAATGAATACTTATATTACTATGTGATTTTTTTATAATTAATATAAATGGAATGAAAAACTTAAATATTATTGTATTAGTATATTAATAGAATGCCTGGAGGATTACTAAATTTAATTGCGTTAGGAAATCAGAATATTATTTTAAATGGTAATCCAAAAAAAACCTTTTTCAAGTTCGTATATTCTAAATACACCAATTTCGGACTTCAAAAATTCAGATTAGATTTTGTAGGTCTTCGTACATTAAATATGACCGATAAAACTCAACTAACCTTCAAAGTCCCAAGGTACGGAGATTTACTTATGGATACCTATTTGGCACTAACTTTACCACATATATGGAGCCCAATATACCCACCACAAACAACAAATGATGTGTGGGTGCCATATGAATTTAAATGGATAAAAGATTTAGGTAGTCGTATGATAAAAGAGATTACAGTATCTGCTGGAGGATCTGTTCTTCAAAGAATTAGTGGGGATTATTTAACGGCCATGATCGAGCGTGATTTTAGTGAAACAAAAAAGCATTTGCATGATAATATGAGTGGAAATACAGCACAATTTAACGATCCTGGTAATTATGTAAATAGGACAAATGTGTATCCTAATGCTTATTATAATACTTCGCCAGGTGGTGCTGAACCATCGATTCGTGGTAAAACTATTTATATTCCGATTAATGTGTGGTTTACTATGACATCAAAACAAGCATTCCCACTAATAGCAATGCAATATAATGAATTGGTAATTGATATTACACTTCGTCCTGTAACAGAATTATATATTATTCGTGATGTAAAGGACAAAGTAAATAATTATCCTTATATTCAACCGAATCCTAACCAAGATTATCAACAATTTCATTATTTTATACAAACACCTCCTAATGTGGAGTTAAATTATAGTGACAAAAGAACCAATTGGAATGCTGATATGCA
>ERZ807291.7530-NODE-7530-length-12541-cov-4.687650_pt1 | contig 12541 bp, 11 predicted proteins | sample MGYA00521257_ERZ807291 | MGnify/ENA primary metagenome ERZ807291 (study PRJEB31413, sample SAMN03169783) | marine metagenome | biome: Marine; feature: Water; material: Subsurface seawater | place: North Sea | collected 2011-04-28 | depth 1 m m ...
AGGCAAAACCTGAAAGTATTTCCTTTCTGGTTTCGCATTGCCCAAGTGGGGTTGGAGTGAAAGCTTCCGGCGGCATCACCACGCTAAGCCAGACGGTTGCGCTCCTTGACGCAGGCGCGCAGATGGTCGGCACAAGCGCGGGAATCAGCATCGTCTCGGGTGATTCGGAATTGGGCGAGGTGTCCTACTGATGTCGCGTTTATTGAGCTCCCGCTCGCCCAGGAGCACTCTCTTGGCCCGCGTTTGATCCACCAAATCTTTTCAAACCCCAACCTCCTGATTCCGTAGATACTGAAAAACCTGACAATCAGGATTATTTGACTGGAAAATTGACCACGTCATTTTCCAGAATCAGCTTCCGCCGCGATTCGCCCAGAGAGCTCGCTCAGGAGGCGCGGCCAGTCTGTTGATTCGGCTCGACCCGTGCGCACAATTACTGTGTTGTCATCGGGAGAGATGAACACATACTGTCCGTGATGTCCCTGTGCCGAGTACCTCCCGTCGGGAAGGACCCACCAGAAATAGTTGTAGTTTTGCTCGAGAAAATCATTGCGACCAATCGAGACATTCGTAGCGGTAGTCGCCTCCTTGACCCACTCCCGCGGGATAACCTGCTTCCCGCTGACCATGCCGTCATTGGCGAACATCAGGCCAAAGCGGGCAAGATCACGTGGACGGGCGTTGAATCCATGGGCAGACTGCTCAAAGCGGTTGTAAAAGCTATCGACGCTCCATGACGCGTCCGCTTCAGCGCCCATGGGACCCCACCAAGACTCACTCACATACTCACTGATGGTCATTCCAGTTGATCGCTCGATAATCATGCCGAGGAGCTGAGGGTTGTAGTTGTTATAGAGCCACGTCACGCCAGGCTCCCCCATGATGATCGAATTGTTGATCGCTGATCGTCGAAGGTCAGTGCCGAAATAAGTGTTGACTTCGTCGGAATAGGGGCTCAGATCCTCCTCGTCGTAGGCGATGCCCGAGGTCATGGTGATCAGGTGGCGAAGCGTAATGTCGCCGAATCGTGGGTCTTTCTCCAGAAGCTCTGGCAGATAGTCGGTGATGGGGTCCTCGATAGACGAGATGTGGCCATCGTCGATGGCCATCCCGACGGTGGTCGACAGAATCGACTTGCTCACTGAAAAAGTGTTGTGGAGTGCCTCGGGGTCTATGTCCTTGGCATACCATTCGTGCACGAGCACGCCATCTCGCACGATGAGGAACGCGGTGGACTCACTATCGGCCAGAAAATGATCTAGGTCGTCCTCGGAACTTACAATGAGGGACTGTTGCATAGGCTGATCCATGATGTATTGGCCCAATTCAAGGCCTCCAAAGGCCTTGAGGGCGGTGCCATCCTCATTGAGCGGAAGTTCTGATGCGCTCGCTGCAGCATGGACCTCGTTGGCGGGAAAAACTCTGATGTGCTCGGTATCGCTGCCATCCCAGAAAACCACTCCGAACAGTACCCCTCGAGCTATCTGGGAAAACGGGGTGGCGGCGAACAGGAGGGACAAGATCATCACCGGAATAAGAGCGACGAGCCCGAGGATTCGAAGGACGCGATGGCCACCGTTGCGCGGGGCCTGCGAGGACTTAGTCATTGCGCGAGCTTATCGGGTGGGCGGGTTCGCGGACAGCGAGTTCGATGAGGATGACGAACTTACAAGTTTCACAGTGTTCGTACCCGTTTCGAACGATGATGAGGAGCTACTTGCCAGAATTAAGGAGCGCCCCAGTTTGAAGGCGGCTCTCATCGAGTCTGCCGAGATGTTAAGGGATGATTGGGCAGCAGTGAGAGCTTCGCTTTGCCTGCGAGGAGTGGAGTGAATCAGGATCTTTGGTTACGCCCGTCCCCCTAGAGAAATTTTTGGCGGGTTGGAGGCCAGTTCGACTGAAGCACACGATGGTCCCTATGTGGCTGGCAAAGGTATCCCGGGCGGCGGCGTGCACAGGCCATCACTTCTTATCCCGTCGCAGGCCGGCTCGATTGGGGTGTCAATTTCGAACAGCCGATATTTATCGAGCCGACTGAAGCTCTTCATCGGGGGCTTAGGCGAGCTAGGAAAATCAGGCAGCTGGGCAAAGTCAACCCATTGGAATCGCACTCAATTCGAAACAAAGCTCGACCTGCGGCAATTATTGCGATATCTGACAACCGTCTTGAAATGAATGATGAGGACCTAGAGCTGGCTGAAATCCTCACTCAAATTAGCCGCAGAACATATCAGGGGGCCCATAATGCACTTAGGGCTTACCAGAACAACGAAAACGATGCGTCAGGCGGTCAGGTCAACGATTGCGGCGAGCGTCGCTGCCCAGGCAGCTGTCCCCGGTTCGATGAGCACAAAGTGGTCGGCCCTGACCCGCTCCAGTCGCACATCCTGCCCGGCCCGTTTGGCCGCTTTGACATAACTATTGCTTTGCGACATCGGGACCGAATCGTCCTCCGTGCCATGAACAATCCGCACGGGAATGTGCGCAACTGGATGCTCGGATGGGCTCGCGCTGTCGTAGCGATCGGGGTAGGTGACCGAGGTGCCGCCGAGGAAGTTGACAGCCGCGTTGTTGCCGATCCCCTCGCGTTCAGCGAGACGCAAGTCCAAGACGCCAGCCAGGCTTACTCCGCCCGCGAGTGTGATTGGGCCGGTGTGCCCGAGCGCCCAAACCGCGAGGTGACCGCCCGCGCTGTGACCGACGGTGATCACGCGACCGAGCTCAATCTCGGGAACCTCGGCCAGGCGATCGATTGCGGTGGAGACATCCTCGAGCGTGGTTGGCCAGCCGCCCCCGCTGCCAAGCGAGCGGTACTCGACCTGCCAGATGTTCCAGCCGAGGGTCGCGAGAAGCTTGGCGGCCTCCGTCGGGCCATTGAAGTATTCCGGCCTCCAGCGCCAGAAACCCCCGTGGACCAGGATGACCGTCCCCCGCACGGGTCCGACCGCCCAATGAAGATCGGCATACTGCAGCGGGTCATCCCCGTATGTGAAGCGTTCACTCATAATCCAACCCTACAAGGCGCATTGTGGGCCGAGGGTGTTTGCCGACATCTGCCGGACTCTCGTGCAGCATGGTCAGTCAGGGCGGGAGCGCAGAGTGTCGAATCCGGCAAGACAGAAGGTTGGGGAGTAACGGTCATTTCAAGTACCTCCGTGAAATTTAATGGATGTGAACTAAAAAGTGTCAGCGAGCTCTAGGCATGTCAAGCATTTGTTACGGTCGTCACACAATCAACGTAATTGAAGTAAGCATTAGACATAATCTCCCCGCCAAAAACCCCATTGACCGTGCGGCTGTGTACCCTGAGAACCATGGAGTCCCCACTGCAGACCGCGACAGCCGACGAGCTGAGTGCGTCAGAGATCTCTCAGACTCCTCGCCATCAACAACTTATTGTGACAATTTTTGGCTTGTATGCTCGCGAGACTGGAGCCTCACTGCCCGTCTCTTCCCTCGTTCGGCTTTTGGGCGAACTTGGCGTCGAGGCTGCGGGCGTTCGATCCTCCGTTTCGAGGCTCAAGCGTCGCGGGATTCTTGAGAGCACGAAAGCAGGCGGCATCGCGAGCTATGCAATTGTTCCGGGTCGCGTCGATATGTTTACCGAAGGCGACACCAGAATTTTCTCTCCGAGCCACTCCTCCGCCGAAGACAAATGGCTGCTCGTAGTTTTTTCAATTCCCGAAACTATCCGCGTCAAGAGGCACATTCTCAGGACTGAGCTCACGCGGATGGGGTTTGGGTCTGTAACCAGTGGCGTCTGGATAGCCCCCGAAAGAACATGGGTACGAGCCAAACAACAGCTTGACCGCCTCGGGCTCGAACCATACATCGACTACTTCCGCGCCGAGCATTTGTCACCCCTAGAGCTCTCTCGCAACGTAGGGGCGTGGTGGGACCTCGTCGCCCTAGACACGATGTATGCGGATTTCATTGCCAAGTACGAGAGCCTCAAGATCAAATGGGATTCTCGCCAAGGCGACCTATCTGCAGAGACTTTGCGTGATGCGTTTGTCGACTACGTCCCCATGATTACGCAGTGGCGACGGCTTCCCTATAAAGACCCGGGGATATCGGCCGAACTTCTGCCCGCAGATTGGCAAGGCATGCTGGCAGAGGAGCTTTTCGGCGACTTGCACCGCCTCTTGAGAAATCCAGCCCATGACTACGTGCTGGGCGTTATGAGTCAGAAATAACGGCGATTCCCTGAATTTCAATGAGAGCCTCTGGCTGCCACAATGCTGTGACGCCAATGCCTGCCATTGCGGGGTAGCGCGTTCCCGCCATCTCACGCCAAACCCGGCCAATTTCACGGCCGTGTGCCTGATAGTCCGGAATATCTGTTAGGTAGACCGTCACCGTGACAAGATCACTCGGCTGTCCGCCAACCTCCGCGAGAGTCGCCAAGACATTGCCAAACGCCTGGCGAAACTGCTCGACAATGCCACCATCGACAATTTTCCCGTCGGGTCCCATTGCTGTCTGTCCACCAAGGTAGAGTGCGTTTCCCGCTAGGACTCCATGTGAAAATCCGGACGGCGTGGCCAAACTTGCAGGGTTAACGAGTTGGTGTGTCATGGTGAGATCTCCTTATTGGCACGTTGTGAATCATTCGGTAATCAATCAGCTCAGCTCGTCACCGGCTGTGTGGCAGAACTTATTGCAGTGACAAGAGTATTTCCTCAATGTAAAGTGTGTGGTAATTTCAGAAGTATATGCCGAATTGATTACGTTCGTCATGGAAGTGCAATACTGTCGAGCAATGTGAAACGAAACAGTCTGGAGTGCAATCGCAATGAGGCTTGCAACACTTGATATAGACGGCCGATCACAGGCAGCCGTCGAAACCAGTCGCGGCTTCGTCGGCCTCCCCTTTTCCAATGTCGGTGACCTTCTACAGGTTCCCCGCTGGCGAGAGATCGCCGAACAAAATCTATCCGGAGATGTTGTCGTTTCAATTTCGGAAGTTACCTATCTCGCCGTCGTGACGGAACCACGCAAGGTTATTTGTTGCGGGCTCAACTACCGGGATCATATTCTTGAGATGGGTCGTGACCTCCCGCTCTTCCCAACGCTGTTCACGAAATATGCGGACAGCTTGGCTGCTCCTTTTGCAGAGCTCTCTTTTGGTAGCGAGTCAACCGAAATCGATTGGGAGGCGGAGCTGGCTGTGGTCGTTGGTGCGGAAGTGAAGAACTGCAGCCCCGAGCAAGCTCTCTCCGCCATTGCCGGCTACACAATCTCCAATGACATTTCCATGAGGGATTGGCAACGTCGAACCCTGCAATGGTTCCAAGGCAAAGCTTTCGACACCAGCACACCTCTCGGGCCCGTGCTGGTTACGCCCGATGAGTGCGACCCGAAGGCCGGACTCATTATCACCTGCCATGTCAATGGTGAAGAAGTGCAACACGGAAACACGTCGACTCTCGTCTTCGATTCAGCGGCGCTCATCTCTTACATTTCACGTTTCACCACCCTTCGCCCTGGCGATGTGATTCTTACTGGGACACCCAGCGGTGTCGGCATGGCCCAAACGCCGCCAAAATTCCTTAGGGATGGCGACGTGCTAGTGACCTCCATTGAGGGCATCGGCGAACTAAGAAACCTCATTTCAATCGACAACTAAGAAAGGCTCACCATGTCAGAAACCAACGACCCCGCACAGGTAGTTCCCGTTATCACTCGAAAAGGCCATGAGTACGAGGGCACCGGTCAGTCTGGTGGAGCACACCGCGTCTCTGGCGTGAGCATCCAGCACACCCCCGCCACCAAGATCTGGTTTGGCAAAGTAACCAACCTGCCCGGCTACCGCTCGCTCCCCCATCACCACGGAGAAGCCGAGACAGGCGGGTACGTGTTGAAGGGCCATGGCCGCATCTACTTTGGTGAGAACTATTCCGAATTCGAAGACATGGTCGAGGGCGACTTCGTTTTCGTACCGCCCTTCATGCCCCACGTGGAGGCGAACATGAGCGTCACTGAAGATCTCATCTGGCTCACGACCCGCACTCCGGACAACATCGTCATTAACCTCGACGAGGTGGATGACTCCATTCTCGTAGGGTTCCGTCGACAGTGACCAGAGCAGAATCTCCCCAGCCCACGTCGGAAAAGTTTCTGAAGGCGATCGAGCTCGAGCCGACAACGGCCGAATATTTCGACCAGGCATTCACGGCCGTCACCCAAAGCGTCCCGTGGCCCAAAGCCTACGGAGGCGACATGGTTGCCCAGGCAGCCGTTGCCGCCATGCGCAGTGTCGAGGCCGATCGAGTATTACACTCCATGCACAGTTACTTCATGCGACCGGGGGACATCCTCGAGCCTGTTCGCTATGAGGTGGAGCACATCCGTGACGGCCGATCATTCTCAACGCGCCAAGTCCGTGCCTACCAAAATGGCAAGGCAATCTATGTGGCCCTCGCCTCGTTTCACGTTCCAGAGATGGGTGCAGAGTTTTCCGCGCCGCTCCCGGCCCCGTGGCGAGCAAACCTCCCCGAACCGGAAAGTCTCCCGTCCTCACAGAAAGCCTTAGCGGGGGTTCCGGGAGCCGCCGCTGAGTACTGGTCGAACGGTCGAAGTTTTGACATGCGACACGTCCCCTCGCCAATCTATTTGAGCGTTGAGGGAGAGCTCAGCCCGCATCAGGCAATCTGGATCAAAGCCTTCGATGCCTTGCCAAATGATGCAAATGTGCAGCGAGCGGCGTTGGCCTATGTCTGCGACTACACGATTCTTGAGCCGCTACTGCGGCAACAAGGTGTCGCCTGGGGAGATGCCAGCCTCGTTACTGCCAGCCTCGATCACTCGCTGTGGCTGCATCGAGATGGTCGCGTCGACGAGTGGGTACTTTACGTCCAGGAGGCAATCTCAACCCAACGAAGTCGAGGACTGGCGACGGGACGGTTCTATAGCCGTGACGGGATACTACTGGCAAGCGTGGCTCAAGAGGGCATGATTCGCCGTTCCTTGGCAAACATCCGCTAACTGTGTATCGTTTTTTACGCTCGTCATATTTTGGTCACATACTCAGTGCAACACAGAAAGGCTCACGATGAATCTCAGTCCCTCTGCACACATTGATACTTTTACTCGAGACAATCTGCCGGCAGTTAGCCTTTGGCCCACAATAGAATTTTCCATTCCCGAGGTGCAGTATCCAGAACTCCTCAACGCCGCGACGGTCCTCATCGATCACGCCGTTGAAAAATTTGGAGCGGATGCGCCTTGCTTGCTCACCCCCGACGGTGTGAGTTGGACCTACGGAACCCTCCTGACAAAGTCCAATCAGATTGCCCAGGTCCTATCGGAAGACCTAGGGCTGGTGGCGGGAAATCGTGTTCTCCTTCGCGGGCCGAACAACCCTTGGCTCGTGGCCTGCTGGCTCGGCGTACTTAAGGCCGGAGGCGTTGTGGTCACCACGATGCATGCCCTCCGCGCCGCTGAGATCGCCGATGTCATCAGTCTCACCCAGCCGTCAATCGCCATCAGCGACAATCGTTTCGTTGACGAACTCCTTGAGGCTAGTGTGGAGAACATCACCATTGTGAGCTATGGGTCTGACGATCCTGCGGATCTCATCACCCTCAGCGAGGCAAAATCCGGTGTCTTTGAGAACGTCGCAACCGCGGCGGACGACGTTGCACTCCTCGGACCAACCTCTGGTACGACCGGCACGCCAAAGATTACAATGCATTTTCACCGGGATATTCTCGCCAACGCCGACACCTTTGCGCTCTTCATCCTGAAGCCCGTTCCGGAAGATGTCTTCGCCGGTTCGCCTCCACTGGCGTTCACCTTCGGTCTGGGCGGTTTGGTTGTCTTTCCGCTCCGCTTCGGGGCTTCAGTATTGCTGACCGAACGGACGACACCCGGCGAACTGGCTGAGCTGTGTAGTACTCACAGAGTCACCGTGCTCTTCACCGCCCCGACCGCGTACCGGGCAATTCTGCGAGAGGGCAAAGGCGACCACCTCAAAGCGATTCGCCGTGCGGTCTCTGCAGGAGAACACCTCCCGGCATTCGTTTGGCAAGAAGTCTTTGAACAGACAGGCCTGAAGCTCATCAACGGTATTGGTTCGACGGAGATGTTGCACGTCTTCATTTCTGCAGCAGATGACGACATTCGACCCGGTGCCACAGGTCGCGCCATTCCAGGATTCCGTGCCACCGTGCTCAATGAAGAAGGCAATGAAGTTGCCCCCAATCAACTCGGCCGCCTTGCCGTCATCGGTCCGACGGGATGCAAATACCTCAACGATGACCGTCAGATGAATTACGTGACCGAAGGGTGGAACGTCACGGGCGACACGTTCCGCCAAGACGAAGACGGCTATTTCTGGTACGAAGCACGTTCCGACAGCATGATCGTCTCATCGGGATACAACATCGGTGCCCCCGAAGTGGAAGCTGCCCTTGGCCAACATGCTGATGTTGTTGAAAGTGCTGTCATTGGCAGACCCGATGAGGAGCGCGGGAGCATCGTGAGCGCGTTTATTGTGCTGCGCGAAGGCGTGGTCGGCGATGCGGCCAAACGCAAGGAACTCCAGGACTTCGTCAAGCAGACGATTGCCCCCTACAAGTATCCGCGCGACGTGAATTTCGTCACGCAACTCCCTCGCAACCACAGTGGCAAGATTCAGCACTTTCACCTCAGAAACCAATCGAATGTCAACGAAGCTTAACGAAGGTCGCGCCATGCGCATTGCAATTATCGGAGGAGGCCCTGGCGGTCTTTACTTCTCAGCGCTCATGAAACAGTTGGACTCTGAGCACGAGATCGTCGTCTGGGAGCGCAACGCTGCCGACGACACCTTCGGCTTTGGCGTCGTATTCAGCGATGAGACGTTGGGTGGCATTGCGAATGCTGATGCCACGATCGCGGCAGCAATGGCAAGTCAATTTGCCCGCTGGACCGACATCGACATCCATTTTAATGGCGAAATGCACACGGTCGGCGGACAGGGCTTTGCTGCGATGAGCCGCAAGGAGCTTCTCAAACTACTCCAGAAGCGTGCCGTTGAATTAGGCGTGGATGTTCGTTTCTCGACCATGCCCCCGCCCATCGAAAAACTCAGTCGCGACTACGACCTCGTCTTGGCTGCCGATGGCTTGAACTCGGGAATTCGCGCTCAGTTCGCTGACTCCTTTAGGCCCTCCCTCGACGTTCGCCCCTCCAAGTACATGTGGCTCGGCACCGATCTCGTCTTTGAAGCCTTCAAGTTCTTTGTCAAGGAGACCGAGTTCGGCACTATGCAGATTCACGGTTACCCCTACTCAGAGGAGGGCAGCACCTTCATTGTCGAAATGCACCCCGACGTGTGGGAGCGAGCCGGATTCGATGCCAGCGTTGGGAAGGTCTTCCCCCCCGGAGTGAGCGACGAGGACTCTATCGCGAAAATTCGTGAAATCTTTGCCGAGGAGCTTCAAGGCCACGATGTTCTCACGAACAATTCGAAGTGGCTTAACTTCACAACAATCAAGAATGAATGCTGGCGTCACGAGAACATTGTTCTCCTTGGCGATGCCGCTCACACGGCTCACTTTTCCATCGGTTCGGGAACCAAACTCGCCATGGAAGACGCCCTCTCGCTCGCAGCCTGCTTGCACGAGAATGCTGATCTCGATTCGGCCATTGAAGCTTACGAAATCGAGCGTCGCCCCGTAGTACAGTCGACTCAACGCGCGGCTCAGGCCAGCATGGAATGGTTCGAGAACATCGGCCAGTACAAAGGCCAGGGTGCCGTTCAGTTCTGCTTCAACCTTCTGACGCGCAGCCGCCGCATCACCTTTGAAAACCTCAAGGTACGTGATCCAGAATTTGCCGCCCTCGTGGACGCCGACTTTGCCGAGCGTCAAGGGGCTTTTGCCGCTACGCCGGCCATGTTTCAGCCTCACAAATTGGGAGACCTCGAGCTCAAGAACCGTGTCATTGTGTCATCGATGGACATGTATACAGCTCCCGAAGGCATGCCCGGCAACTTCCACCTCGTTCATCTCGGCGCCCTCGCCATGGGCGGCGCCGGTTTGGTCATGACCGAAATGGTCTGCGTCTCAGCCGCGGGCCGCATTACTCCTGGATGCTCGGGGATCTACACCGAGAAACAGGGTGACAGCTGGCGCGAAGTCGTTGACTTTGTGCACAACCAGTCAACGGCAAAGATCGGGATTCAGGTGGGTCACTCGGGCCGCAAAGGTTCAACCAAACTGATGTGGGATGGCATAGATGAGCCCCTCACAACAGGAGGCTGGGAGACTGTCTCCCCCTCGGCACTGGCTTATGGCCCGAGCAACGCAGTCCCTCGAGAAATAACGCGCCGTGAAATGGAGGCTGTGCGCGACGACTTCGTTACTGCGGCTCGCCGCGCCAATGAGGCCGGGTTCGATCTCCTCGAGTTGCACTGCGCTCATGGGTACCTCTTGTCGTCATTCCTCTCCCCCTTGGCAAACGTCCGCACGGATGAATTTGGTGGCAGCCTGGAGAACCGTCTGCGCTTCCCGCTCGAAGTCTTTGACGCCATCCGCGAGGTCTGGCCAGGAGAGAAGCCGCTGACCGTCCGAATTTCCGCGACCGATTGGGCTGAGGGTGGAAATACCGAAGACGATGCCCTTCTGATCTCAGAAGCCTTCGCTCTGCACGGTGCCGCCGCCATCGACGTCTCTACGGGACAAGTGACCAAGGCGGAACGACCCGAATATGGTCGTAGCTACCAGACTCCGTTTGCCGACCGTATCCGCAATGAGGTCGCCGCGAAGCACGGTGTCAGCGTCATCGCCGTCGGTGCTATTTCATCGTGGGATGATTTGAACTCCATCTTGCTCGCTGGTCGCGCCGACATGTGTGCCCTAGGTCGGTCACACCTCTACGACCCCCGCTGGACTCTGCATGCTGCTGCCGAGCAAGAGTATGTCGGTGTCGGTGCCTTGTGGCCTCTCCAGTTCCGTGCCGGTCGCCGCAAGCCTCCCACCTCGCGCACCGAGGCGGTTCGCCCTCGCCTCGAGCTCGTTCGCAAGGCCGATGCCGCTGTGGACCTCACTGCACACGTGCGGTGGCAGCCGGTCTAGGCTCGACATGCTGGTTTTGGTCATCTCTATGATTGCAAGGGTTGCACTGGATCTAATAAGCGCACTGGCCATCGGTCTGCTGCTGTACCTTGTGCTGAGACGAACTCGACTCACTGGGACACATCAGGACACAGTATTTACCTACAATGTTCAGGAAAACACTGTGTTTTCAGGGGTCTAAATCTCTCTCGTAATGAAAAGGTCTAAGAAACTCGGGCTGACCGGTTTTACTTCCCCGCGTCGGTTGAAGCTGTGGCCGGCCATCTCTACGTCGCCGAGTTCAAGTTTTCTAATCGGATTCTGGCTTTCTCCGTATAGGCCCGAAGTCTGGACCCTGGGCTAAGGGGTGTCCTGTCCGGGAGTGTTGATGTTTGACCCCACCCCGTATTGATGCCGGTAGGGGGTGCCGCTTAGTGCTCACCGATGGCGTCCTGCGCTTATTGCATGCTAATCATTGGCGCGATGCGGATGACTGTGGGGAGCATTGTGGGGAACACGAGTCCCCGATGCCTCTACTTTCCAGTCGGGCTGACAGTGTGTTCTTTCAGGACATAGGAAACCCATCTCTCAAGACATAGGAAACTTTCCGCCAGCACCAATAGATGTCGAAAAACCGCCTCATCATCACCGCAGTCATCCTCGAAGGCAGATCCCAAGCCACCGTCGCCCGCGACTACAACGTGTCAAAAAGCTGGGTCTCTAAACTCATCAGCCGATACAAACAAGAGGGCGAAGCCGCCTTCGAACCCCGATCAAGGCGCCCCCACACCAGTCCCAGAAAAATTCCGGGGACAGTAATCGACCAGATTATTCAACTCCGAAAACACCTCGCCGGTGACGGACTCGACGCGGGCCCTGACACAATCGCCTGGCACCTCACCACCCACCACAACATCACTATCTCGCCAGCAACAATCAGTCGCCACCTCACCCAGGCGGGCCTTGTCGCGCCAGAGCCCAAGAAGAAACCCAAGTCCTCCTACATCCGCTTCGAAGCGGCCATGCCCAACGAAACATGGCAATCAGATTTCACTCATTACCGCCTCAGCAACGGCGATGATGTCGAGATTCTGCCCTGGATTGACGACTGCACCCGTTATGTTCTCCGCCTCACCGCCCACCAACGCATCACCACACCCATCGTCGTCGCACAATTCCATGCAGCAATAGCCGAACACGGTATTCCCGCCTCAACACTGACCGACAACGGGATGGTGTTCACCACCCGGCTCTCCGGGGCAGGGCGAGCAGGCGGGAGAAACAAGTTCGAAAGTCAACTTCGCCGACTCAACATCACTCAAAAAAATGGCCGCCCCAACCACCCCACCACGCAAGGCAAAGTCGAGAGGTTTCAACAAACCCTCAAGAAATGGTTACGCGCCAGAGGTCAGCAACCAGAGAGCATCAGCAGACTGCAGCTACTTCTCGACGAATTCACGGACGAATACAACAACCGTAGACCACACCGATCCTTACCC
>ERZ807291.7533-NODE-7533-length-12538-cov-4.291356_pt1 | contig 12538 bp, 10 predicted proteins | sample MGYA00521257_ERZ807291 | MGnify/ENA primary metagenome ERZ807291 (study PRJEB31413, sample SAMN03169783) | marine metagenome | biome: Marine; feature: Water; material: Subsurface seawater | place: North Sea | collected 2011-04-28 | depth 1 m m ...
CTTGATATTCATATTTGCCGCTTTCCCTGCTGGACTTTTAATTTATTGGACATGGAATAATATTCTATCAGTTGCCCAGCAATATTTTGTTAATAAAAAAATAAAATCACAAAAATAATGTTTAAAAAAATATTAGCATTAGCAATTCTTTTAGTGAGATCTTCTGGCGTTTTTTCGGTACAAATCTACTAAAAACCTTTAAATCCTGGAATGGCAATAAGATGCTATACCCAAGAAAAGGCAGAAAGGAGACGAGTTCAATTTTCGTTTTTATTGCTCCGGGCCAAATATTGCCTTTTCATTGTCATCCTTTTCCAACGTTTGCTTACATGAAATCAGGCTCTATTGAGGTGGAAAAAATGGATGGTAGTAAAAAGAAATTTATAAAAGGAGATATTATTTCTGAGGTTGCAAATAGTTGGCATCGTGGTAAAAACCTTTCTTCTTTAAAAAAAGTAGAAATTATTGTTTTCTATATTGGTCAGAAATCTATTCAAAACACTATAATACATAGTAAAGAAAATCACAATAAGTGCAGAATATAGATTAATATAAATCAGAATTGGCTTTGATTAAATTAATTCACTAACTTGAGTCATGATACTAGAAACAGCAATAAAAACTAATATTATCAAGGCTCACTTTTAATGAATAATGTTACCGATCCCTTATAACAATAAATTCAGCTAATTGTTTTAGTAGATTTGCCTTGCTTCCAAAGGGCTTAAGATGTAAAACAGCTTGATCATGAAGTAGTTCAAGCTGCTCTTTTGCCTTTGTCATGCCTAATATATTGACAATACTAGTTTCATCTTGTGTTCTTTTGTGCTCAAACTGATCTATGCCTATTTTTTGGGTAGATTGACCAGTATGGTCAAGTATATCGTCTTTTATTTGAAAGGCTAGGCCAATATCGTGAGCATATCTAACTAGATGCTGTCTCATTACTGGCTGAGTTTTACCAATTATTGCTCCGGCCTCAACTGATGCCATAAACATTTCTCCGGTTTTTAATCTGTGAAGCCTGGCAATTATTTCAGGAGTCAAGCTTTTATCTCCTGTTGACTCAAGGTCCATCATTTGCCCACCGGCCATGCCATTAAAGCCTATTGATTTTGATATTATATTTATTAATTCACATCTAATGTGTGGGTCAGGATTAGTTTGAGGGTCTGACAATATTTGAAAGGCATATGTTAATAAAGAGTCTCCGGCCAAGATTGCTGTTGCTTCGTTAAACTTTTTATGGCAACTTGGCTGTCCGCGTCGATAATCATCATCATCCATTGCGGGCAGGTCATCGTGAATAAGAGAATAAACATGAATAAACTCAATTGCAGTTGCTATGTCAATAGAGTCCTCGGGATCAATTTTAAAAATTGCAGCTGCAGCAACAGTTAAAAAAGGCCTTATTCTTTTACCTGGCGATAAAGCGCTATATCTCATAGCTTCTATTAATTTTGACTCTGTAAATTGCTCATTTTTTGGCAATAACAAGTCAATTCTATTATTTACAAGCTCTGCAATTTTCTTGAATGCTCCATCAAGATTCTCCTCTATCATTTTAAGCAATATTTATTTTTTTATTACTATTCTTTGTTAATAATTTTTTTAAATATGGTCCGGTAACAGATTTTTTATTTTTAATTATTTCTTCTGGAGTTCCTTGGGCAACTATATAACCACCTTTATCGCCTCCACTTGGGCCAATATCGATGATCCAGTCGGATGTTTTTAGGACGTCTAAATTATGCTCAATAACAACAACGCTATTACCTTGATCGACTAATTTATGCAAAACATGTAGCAATTTATCAATATCTTCAAAGTGAAGCCCTGTGGTTGGCTCGTCCAATATGTAAAGAGTATTGTTTGTTGCTTTTTTGCTTAGTTCTTTTGATAGCTTTATTCTTTGCGCTTCTCCGCCAGAAAGAGTTGTGGCGCTTTGGCCAATTTTTATATAGTTTAGGCCAACATCGCATAAAGCTTTAAATTTATCATAAATATGAGGCATTGATTTAAAAAACTCTGCTGCTTCTTGTGCGTTCATTTCCAATATATCAGAAATAGATTTATTTTTATATTTTACCTCTAATGTTTCGCGATTATATCTTTTTCCATGGCATACGTCACAAACAACATAAACATCAGGTAAGAAATGCATTTCTATTTTAATTAAGCCATCGCCTTGGCAATTTTCGCATCTGCCACCCTTTACATTAAATGAAAATCTGCCAGACTTATACCCTCTTGACCTTGAAGTGGGTAAGCTTGTAAAGAAATCTCTAATTGGTGTAAATGCTCCAATATAAGTACAAGGATTTGATCTAGGAGTTCTGCCAATTGGGGATTGGTCAATTTGTATAATTTTGTCAATATTTAAGGCTCCTTTAATCTCGTCAAAAGGCCCTGGAATCGCCTTGGACTTATTAACAATTTTATTGAGAGCTTTATAAAAAGTATGAATTATTAAGCTAGATTTACCTCCCCCTGATATTCCGCAAACTGAAGCAAAGACTCCAAGGGGTATTTTTAAATCAACATTTTTTAAGTTGTTAGCCCTAGCATTTGTAATCTCAATGGACCTAGAAAAGTCAATTTTTCTTCTATTTTCTGAAAATGGAATAGATTTTTTACCACTAAGATATTGTCCGGTAATGCTATTAGGGTCATTTATTACCTCTTGAGGCGTTCCTTTGGAAATAATGTTTCCACCAGCTATTCCAGCACCGGGACCAACATCAATCAAGTAATCTGATTCAAGCATCATTTCTTCATCATGCTCAACCACTAAAACAGAATTCCCAAGAGCCTTTAGTTCTTTTAGGGTTTTGATAAGCTTGCTATTGTCAGATTGATGTAGCCCTATTGAAGGCTCGTCCAAGACATACATTACTCCAGATAGCCCTGATCCAACTTGCGATGCGAGCCTTATCCTTTGGGCCTCTCCTCCAGATAAACTTCCAGCTTTACGATTAACTGTTAAATATTCTAATCCAACATTTTTTAAAAAAGAAAGTCTTTTATCAATTTCCTTTAGTAATCTTTGTGATATTGATATTTGCGATTCATTTAATGCTTTTGGTAGCTCTTGAAACCAATTGATTAATTCAGTAACTGACATTTGACTTAGCTCTCCAATATGAAGGCCGTTGATTTTTACACATAATGATTGTTCGCTTAGTCTGTGCCCGTTACACCTGCTGCACTGGGTAAGATTTTGATATTTTGATAATTCTTCTATAACCAAATTTCCACGCGCTTCTGTCATTTTGTGCTCAAGCTCACCAATCGCCCCTTTAAAAATATGTTTTACCTTAAAGCTTTTATAGCCATCTTCATACTCTACCTCTATCTCTTTTTCATAACCATGTAAAATTATATTTTTTAGTTTTTCATCTAGATTTTTGTATGGTATGTCTAAATCAAATTTAAATATATTAGACAAAGCAACTAATATTTGTTTGTAATATTTAGCTTTGGGTCCGCTGCTCCAGGTTGAAATGGCTCCTTGCCTTAGCGACAAATCTTCATCGCTAATTATTAGCTCAGGATCAAAGCATAATTCAGTGCCAAGGCCATCACAAGATTTACAAGCTCCATAAGGACTATTAAATGAAAAAAGTCTTGGCTCTATTTCTGATATTGCAAAACCTGACTCTGGACAACAAAATTTTTCAGAAAATATTAATATGTCACCATTCTTAATATGTTTTTCATCATGCTCAGAGCTGCTGATGTCTTCAGGCAGCTTATATATTTCTACCAACAGCAATCCTTGTGATATTTTTAGTGCAGTTTCAACAGAATCAGCAACCCTATTGCCAAGTTCATCAGAGGTTACAATTCTGTCAACCACTACCTCTATGTCATGTTTTTTGTTTTTGTCTATATGCGGTAAGTTTTTAAACTCATAAACTTTGCCGTCAATTTTTACTCTTTGAAATCCTTGCTTTTTGATAGATAGCAGCTCTTTCTTATGCTCACCTTTTTCTCCTCTAACTATTGGTGCCAAAATATATAATTTAGTTTTATTTGGCAGTTCTAATATTTTTTTAACTATTTGAGATGGCGATTGGCTTGTAATTGGCAAGTTTGTTGCGGGAGAATATGGTATGCCAATTCTGGCATATAAAAGCCGCATGTGGTCATATATTTCAGTAACGGTGCCAACAGTAGATCTAGGGTTTCTTGAGGTGGTTTTTTGATCAATTGCAATTGCTGGGGACAGCCCCTCTATTGATTCAACGTCAGGCTTATCTTGCATGTTCAGAAACTGCCTAGCATAAACAGACAGACTTTCTATGTATCTTCTTTGACCTTCAGCATAAACAGTATCAAATATTAAAGATGATTTTCCTGAGCCACTAAGACCGGTTACAACAACCAGCTGATCCTTTGGAATGTCAATACTTACATTTTTTAAATTATGCTCCTTAGCTCCTACTACTTTTATGAATTGATCTTTCATTTAATCTATTTTCAGATTTTATTAGGTGTTTCTTCTGGTAATTCTGCCTTTGGTAAGGTCATAAGTTGTCATTTCAACCTCGACTTTATCACCTTTTAGAATACGAATCTTATTTTTTCTTATTTTCCCAGATGCGTGGGCTGTAATAATATGTCCATTTTCAAGCTTAACCCTAAATATAGTATTAGGAAGAACCTCAGCAACGACTCCGTCCATTGTTAATAAATCTTCTTTTGGCATAATTAATTTTGCTTTATTTGATAAATAACTTCTGCATGTGCAGATATAAATTATATTCTATCATTTAATATAATCTAAGTCAAGCATTTTATATTATACTAACCCCCATCTCTAATGAACAATACAGGAAAAATATTTTTTAGATAAAAATTATAAAAGATGAGTCACAATACATTCATACTGTATAAGGCTTTTTATAGATTTTAAGCAAAAATATGAAGTTAGACTGTTTATTAATTTTATTAAATATTAAATCTAGATTTTGTCGTTAAAAGATTGTTTTTTGCGCCCGCCTATGGCATAATTTGGGTGTTTATTGCTATTTAGAGGCGCTAAATCTGATTTTCGACTTACAAAAAAAGAGGTCACGGATGTATTGCTTTTGGAGGGCCTAAAGCCATAAAAGTCAAATTGGATAAAGTTCAGATTGTCTCTTATAAGTTTGGCGCTATTTGGAAACCAATCAGCATTGTCAAGAATAATTAAACCATCATCTTTAATAGATTTTATAGCATTTTTGGCGCATTTTAATCTGTTTTCATTGCCGTCAACAATAATTACATCATATTTTTTATTATTAGCTAAAATAAAGTTTATATAATCGTCATTTTGCTTAAAATTAATGTGGCAATTATCTAATTTATTAGCTTTATCAGCTAGTTTTTCAACCCAAATTTGATTATTTTCAACTGACGTTACTTTTTTTGCAATTTGTGACCAGAATAATGTTGAATGACCAGCGCCAAACTCAAATATTTCCTTATTAGAAAAATCTAAACTTTTAATATATTCTATTGCTGGATAGCTATAAAGAGGCAAGGCCTTTCCATTAATATCAATAGGAATTTTTAGTTCTATAGATTGTTGGAGGCCGTATTCTTCAGAGAATATTTTTTCAACATTACTGAAGTTATTAATTTTTTGCATTTTTGATTTTTAGAAATCTATTTTAAATCCAATTCTTGCAGCAAAAGGTTTGCCTGGTCTTAAGCCTGCTGGCCTTGCCGCCGCTGCATATTTTTTGTCAAACATGTTATCTATTGCCAGTAAAAGATTTTTATCAGGAGCAAACTCATATGAAGCCGCAAAGTCAGTTATAAAGTGCGATTGAATTTTCTCACTTTTATCAATAGACCCTGTTCCAGCCTTTGTTCTCATGGCGCTAACAAATTTATTAGAGAAATTTATTTTGAATTTTCTAATTTCAGCCCCGAGCGACAAAGCAAGTTGATGTGGTGCTACATATGGCATCTCATCCCCCTTTTTTACGTCTCCCCACTCATCAAGCTCACTTGTAAATGAGCTGTCAAATTTACTTTCAATGTATGTATAAGAGGTTCCCAATGTTAACTCGGCAGGTATTTTTGCTAGACTAGTATTGATTTTATATGAAGATGCAAGCTCTAGACCCTTTACAAGCACAGACCCTCCGTTATATTGGTCCCCTAAAGAACCAACCTCTTCTCCCAAAAGATTTTTATAGTCATTAATAAATAAAGCTGACTCTAAAAATAAATTACCATTTTTAAACCTGCTTCCTATTTCATAATTTACTGACTCTTCCGGATCTGCTTGAGTTCCAGGAGTTGCGGTTGCAAATCCCTTGTGAACCCCTCCAAAAAGATTGAATCCTTTTTTAATTTCATAATTTGCAGATATTCCAGGAATAAAAACATCTTCCGATGTTTTGGTAGTAGCTGCATTTGTTCTGGCGGTGTCATTTGCGCCGTCATAGTCTTTCCTTTTTAATTTTATACTTTCAAAGCGCAGACCCGGAGCTAATATTAATTTGCCAAGAGTAACCTCATCTTCAATAAACGCTGAAAAAGCTCTGCTTTTATTAACTCTATTTCCAGCATCTCCAGCTTGCCCTGCTGTCTGTAGAGCTATTTCTCCATTTGTCATATTGTAGTGATCAGTATGCTGTAAACGATCTTCATAATCATCGTGATATCTAACGCCATATTCTAGATTATGCTTAGATTTTCCAATATTAAATTTGCTATTGGCAATTGATTGAATTCCTTGCGAAACATAGCTTCTTTTATTTGCCTTTATGTCAAGAGTTCCATCCGCATCTCCTTTTGCGATGTTTAATAAAGAATTATTACTAAAAATACCACTGATAGAACTATTGTTAATTTTATTTAATTTATACCAATTTCTATGAAATTCATGATAATAAATAGTATTTGTCACATTAAAGTTTTTGCTTGGCTCAATATAATGCTTTACTTCATATTGATAGTGATTAGCCCTCATATTGTCAAGAGCGCTTGCTTTATATCTTCTGTTTGGATTGTCAACAAAATCACCCAAAGAAAGCCCTAAATATGTTTCATTTGAGGTTTCGTCATTGGCTGCAATTTTAAATTCAATTGCCTGCTTTATGTCTGATCTGCTATCGCTGCTAAACCTAATTTTGGTCATAAAATCTGATAATTCATATCCAGACTCCCCTCCTCCGTCAATTTCTTTAAATCCATCCGATGCTTGTCTGTCAATATTTATAACATAGCCAAAATTATCAAAAGAATCACCATAATTTAGATTAAAATTATTTTCATTATAGCTGCCGGTTGTTAAGCTTAGTGCCCCTTTTTTAAAATCTGGTATTGGGGTGGTGATTAAATTTACTGCTCCAGCAGTAGTTCTGGGGCCGTATTTAATAGCTGAAGATCCTTTCCTGACCTCAATCCCCTTGATCCTGCCAGGAGAAGGAAAGTAATATGCAGCAGGGGCGCTGTAAGGCGCAGGGGCAATTAAGATTCCATCCTCCATTAGGGTTATATTGCCACTCCTATCATTGCCGCTGCCTCTAATGCCAATATTAGGACGCAGCCCATATCCATCTTCTTCCTGAATATTGACGCCTGGCACCTCTCTAATTAATCTTTGAATGTCGTTTGTTTGTTTTTTTGCTACTTCTTCTGGAGAAATATAGCTAGCGGAGCTAGTAAAATTGCTTGGAATTTGATATTTTCCATGCTCTTTATCTTGTTTTATAATAATTGTTGGAGTGATTCCGTAATTATTTGCTAGGGCGTTGCTTGTAAGGCCTATTATAGCACTGAAAAAGCAGGCTTTAAATGTATTTATTGATGTATTCATTGCTGAAATAAGTAAATTAATTAATATTTATACTTGACATTTGTAAAAAAATGAGAATAATTATCATTATCAGGAGTAATATTATTGATAATGATTATCAAAGTCAAGTAATTTTTTAATTAATTTATGACAATTTTAAAACAAGTAAATATATTTCAGCCCTTTATAGCTTCAGCGCTACTACATATGTTACTTCTACTTTTTATTTTTAATGTATTTAGCAATAAAAGTAATTTTGATAATATGCTGGAAATCAAGCCCATAGCTGTTATTAGTGGCAGTCAGTTTAATAAAATATCAAATGACTTCATTAAAAAAGCCAATGGCCCTGCGCGTATTTCACCAAATATAGCTAAGGGTAGCGAAAAATCTTTGCTTAAAAGTGGCGTTATATCCAGTGCGAAGACACAAAAATCGAATGATTATGATAATAGCTATCTTAATGTTGTGGCCAATCAAATTGAGCAAAATAAATCTTATATTAGTATGTTTTCAGCTCCTTCTGGAGTAGAGTCTAAGGTGGTCTTTAAAATAAAATTAGATAAATCGGGAGGCCTTAGCTCTTATAATATTATAGAAAATTCTGGCTATAGTTTTTTTAACAAAGCAGCGGTAAAAATATTAAAATTATCTGCTCCTTTTCCAGCGCCCCCTTTCGAGGCCGGTCAAAATAGTGCAGAAATCACCATCCCAATAATTTTCAATACTATCTCTTCTTAATCTTTCGCTTAACTTTGCATTAATTTGCTAGGCCTAGGCAAAATAAAATATCTTTATGTATTGCTTCTATTGACCTATTGCCATTAATTATTCTAAACCTGTGACTATCATTTTTTGAAATTTCATCGAAGCCTCTTTGAACTCTTTTGTGAAAATACAAATCCATTGCCTCATATCTGTTATTTTCAGGTCGGTTCGCTATTCTTTTGGTTGTACTTTCAATTTCAACATCAATCAAAAATGTTATGTCTGGTTTAAAATTTCCAATTGAGTTTTCTTGAATAGATTTAATTGTTGCAAGATCTACTTTATGTCCATAGCCTTGATAAGCTATTGTTGAATCAGAAAATCTATCTGAAATTACTATACTACCTTTTTCCATTGCTGGCTTAATTAATTTCTCAATATGATCTCTTCTGGCGGCAAAATTAAGCAATGTTTCTGTTGTGCCGTCGAGCTTAGCAACATCGCCATTTACCAATATTTTTCTTATTTCTTCCGCGGTCTCCGTCCCTCCTGGTTCTCTTGTTAGAATATTTGCAATATTCTTTTTTGACAATAAGTTAGCCAGTAACTTGCTTTGCGTAGACTTTCCGCACCCCTCAACTCCTTCAAAGGTAATAAATTTATATTTTTTCATTTAATATTGTTGCTATTTTAGTTAATATTTGACAAAATTAGTTAACATTTTGGTGCGGTATAATTATTTATTCTCAGTTTACTTGAAAAATTTAATTTTAGCAGCTATCTATATAAATTAAAATAATAAAATAATAATGGCAAGAACAATATTGATAACTGGTGCAAGTGGTGGCTTAGGAAGAGCTTTGGCTGTTGAATACGCCAAAGAGCAGGATAATATTTTATTTTTAAGCGGCAGAAACGCCAAAGAATTAAACAAAACCTCAGAGCTTTGCTGCAAATATAATTCTCAAATCTTTACTAAAATATTGGATGTAAAAGATAAGTCTGGATCAAAAAACTGGATTAAAGAAATTAGTACAAGTTTTTCTCTAGATCTAATAATAGCAAATGCTGGAATTTCTGCTGGAACGTCTTTGGGATCAGAGAGCAAAGATCAAATAATGGAGATTTTTAATACTAATTTAGATGGTGTATTAAATATTATTAATCCTGCAATTAAGATTATGGAAAAGCAGAAATTTGGTCAAATTGCTCTAATGTCCTCTTTGGCTGGCATGCGCGGACTTCCTAGTTCCCCAGCCTATAGCGCCAGTAAAGCGGCAGTTAGAGTATACGGAGAAGGCCTAAGAGGGTCGTTAAGCAATCTGGGAATAAAGGTTAACGTAATTTGTCCGGGATATATAAAAACTCCCATGACAGATGTTAACAATTTCCCGATGCCATTTTTAATGGATGCCGCTAAGGCTGCAAAAATTATAAAAAAAGGCTTAAATAAAAATAAATCTAGAATAGCATTCCCATTTCCTTTATATTTTGTTGTTTGGCTGGCTTCGCTGATTTCTACGTCAATCACAGACCCTATATTCTCTAAATTACCCAAAAAAGCATCTCTTGAAGATTAGCTAAAAACAAAACTCTTTCAGTTGTAAAAAAAGCTTTTTAGGCGATAAGGGGCATAAATCTTACAAAACAGTTAAAAATTATTCTAAAAAATTAGTAAAATGACTAATATTCTACTTTTATTATCAATTTTTTTAGTAAAATATATGGTTTTCTTGTTTGTTAATATCTTGAATATAAAAAATTAATAAAATTTATGATTTTTTGGCTTTAAGTTAATAAAAAAGATCTATTTTTTGGCTTTTTACATAAAATAAATATTATTTTGAGGTGAAAACTATCATTTATGTTAATTTTTTCTAAAAAAACTTGACTTTAGCCTTCCTGTTATATAAACTAAAATTGGTAATTTTATTGTGCCGCTTTGCGGTTCTTTTAAAAATTCTGTTAATTTAAAACTTGCAGAATTATGGCTTAATAAATAAATTATATAATTAATCTTATGGCAAAAGCATCATCAGTTGCTGATATTTTCAGCATAATTAAAGAAAAAGAAATTAAATTTGTTGATTTTAGATTTACAGATTACAATGGTAAGTGGCTTCATGTTACTCATTGTGCAAATCAAGTTAACGAGGAAAGTTTAACCAAGGGCGTTTCTTTTGACGGATCTTCTGTTCCGGCCTGGAAAAATATTAATGAATCTGATATGATATTAATGCCTCAGCTTAACTCTGTTTTTTTTGATCCATTTTGCGCTGAGCCAACAATTTCACTAATATGCGACGTTATTGAGCCTGAAACTGGCAAGGGATATGAAAGAGACCCGCGACATACCGCTAAATTAGCTGAAGAATATCTTAAATCAACAGGAATTGGTGATGCTGCTTATTTTGGCCCAGAGCCAGAGTTTTTTATATTTGATAGCATAAGATTCAAAAGCAATCCGCAGCATTCTTTTTATCAAATTGACTCAGAGGAGGATAGCGTTAATAATGAAACGGAATATGAGTTGGGTAACTTGGGTCACAGATCACCTGTAAAGGGATCTTATTTTGATTCCTCTCCCACTGATAGATCAAAAGATCTTAGAAATGAGATGGTAAAATCTATGGAAGAGGTTGGAATAGAGGCAATACTTCACCACCATGAAGTTGCCAACTCTCAATCTGAAATTGGCTTCCAGTTTGACACATTGGTAAAAACAGCAGATAATGTACAAAAATTTAAATATGCAATAAAAAACACCGCTAGTGATTATGGAAAAACTGTAACTTTTATGCCTAAGCCGGTACTTGGAGATAACGGTTCAGGTATGCATGTTCATCAGTCTATTTGGAAAGATGGAAAGCCCTTATTTTTAGGTGACGGTTATGCTAATTTATCAGATATGGCTTTATATTATATTGGTGGAATAATTAAGCATGCAAAAAGTTTAAACGCTTTTACAAATCCCTCGACAAATAGCTACAAAAGACTAATTCCTGGATTTGAGGCTCCGGTTATTCTAGCATATTCTGCTAAAAATAGATCTGCTTCAATTAGAATACCTCATGTTACTAATCAAAAAGCTAAAAGAATAGAAACGAGGTTCCCAGACCCTGCCGCTAATCCATATTTAGCGTTTTCGGCAATGTTAATGGCGGGACTTGATGGCATTAAAAATAAAATTCATCCAGGATCATCAGATGACAGAGATTTATACGAGCTTTCGGAAAAGCAGCTAAAGAAAATACCAAATGTTGCTAAATCTTTGGGCGAGGCGCTGGATTCTTTGAATAAAGATAGGGCTTTTCTCAAGCAAGGAGGAGTATTTACCGATGAACAAATTGATGCTTATATTAAGATAAAAAGAAAAGAGATTGAGCTTCACGATCAGGCGCCAAGTCCTTGCGAGTTTGGAATGTATTATAGCTGCTAAGTAAACCTTATAATACTCCTGGCACCTTAAGGGTCTTAGATTTTTCTTTAATGATTGTAAATATTTTGCCCAGAGGGCCTTGGACTTAAGATAGACAATCTTTATAAGATCGGCTAATATTTTTTAAAAGCTTTATATATAAATCAGCAGATGGCTCTAGATTATATCCTATGGGGTCAATTTTAACAATTCTAGCTCTAGAGCCCTTAGCAACAATATTGGTAAATTTCTTGTTAAATTGTGGCTCAAAGAATACGCATTTTACTTTTTCCCCTCGAGCTTTTGTTCTATTTTTCTTTAGGCTTTTTATAGATATGTTAAGGTGTGGATTATCTGTAATTTGCCCAATACTTCTTAAAGAAAATTGTTTTTCGAAATATTGAAAAGCATCATGAAACACTATAAATTCTTTACCTTCTAGGTTCTCAAGCTCTAACTCTATCTCCTTAAATAGTATATTTATTTTTTGTATAGCTATGCTATATTTTCTTTTATAAGCTGTTTTATTTTCAGGGCTATTTTTTATTAAAGCATTTCTAATTATTTTTAGTATTATTTTAACATTATTCTTATCAAGCCAAATATGTTCA
>ERZ807291.7537-NODE-7537-length-12536-cov-17.273055_pt1 | contig 12536 bp, 10 predicted proteins | sample MGYA00521257_ERZ807291 | MGnify/ENA primary metagenome ERZ807291 (study PRJEB31413, sample SAMN03169783) | marine metagenome | biome: Marine; feature: Water; material: Subsurface seawater | place: North Sea | collected 2011-04-28 | depth 1 m m ...
AAGGGTTTGGTTGTGATATGACGACATTTACCCAGGAAGAATTGGTATTTTCGGCAATCAACCATGACTTAGGTAAAATGGGTTCTGATACTGAAGAAGCATATATCCCTCAGACAGATAATTGGAGACGCGATAAATTAGGTGAAGATTATATGTTTAATAAGGTATTACCTTTTGCAGCTGTTCCTGACCGTGGTTTATTTCTACTCCAACAACATGATATTAAATATACTTTTAATGAAATGATTGCTATCCAGACACATGATGGTTTATACGATTCAGCAAATGAGAAATATTTAAAATCATTCATGCCAGAACAAAAACCACGCACATCTCTTCCATTTATTTTACACCAAGCTGATATGATGGCAGCGCGTATTGAATTTGAAATTGAATGGCTTCCAAAGTTCTCTAAGAATAGCGTGGATGCACCAAAGAAGAATTATACATTAAAGTCGAAAACAAGTACTAAATCCAAAGCACTCAACACAGTTGCAAGCCCAGGATTAAAAAGTATGTTAGACAGTTTATGATATTAGAAATTATTACATTAATATTAGGTTTATTAGTCGTTATCTTTGGGTATACGACTTTCAACCTTTTACGTAAAAATGAAAAAGCAGAAGATATTATAGTTTCTCAACAAAAATTCATCAATAAAGTAGATGAACAGGTTACCTTTTCAGAAAAAAGATTAGAACAAATTGATAAAAAAGGTATGTTTAAAAGTGATGATGAAATAGGTTGGTTTTTTAATGAAATAAAGGTTTTACAAAAAGGTTTATCTCAATTTAAAACTAACTCTTAAATAATGGTAAGAAAAAGAAGAAAAAAAAGTAAAAATTATTTTACTCAAGATACAGAAGATGCTATAGTGTTATATAATAATACTAAAGATTCTGAAATTAGATCTAAAATATATGAAAAAGAAATTCATTTTGCTTTTTTTAAACTTACTCAAAATATAATTCATACTTTTAAATTTTACCATACTGAAGTTGAAAACTTAGAACACCTTCAACATGAAATAATTACATTTCTTTTATCTAAAATACATTTATTTGATCCAAGTAGGGGAGCAAAAGCATATTCATATTTTGGTACCATAGTAAAACGTTGGTTAATTTTATATAATACTAAAAATTACAAAAAGAAAATCAATAAAGTTGGAGTAGAAGTATTAACAAGTGAAAATTCTACTCACACCTATTCCCAAGGAGATGAAAAAGTAAAAAGCGATTTAGACAAATATGTAGATATCTTTGTAGACCATGTTTCAGAAAATATATTTGAACTATTTCCAAAGAAAAATGATGCCCAAATAGCTGATGCCATTTTAGAACTATTTCGTAAAAGAGAAGATTTAGAAGTGTTTAATAAAAAAGCACTTTACATCTATATTAGAGAAATGGTAGATGTTAAAACCCCAAAGATTACTAAAATAGCTGATAAACTTCATGGTATATTTAAGGAACAGTATATTTTTTATTTAGAAAACGGTTACGCTAGATTCTAACCCCTTCCTATATCCATATTTATAATAAAATAACATTATGGGATCATTAGATAATATAGTATTTAAGAAAAAAAAGTTTTCGGATATCCTAAGCGAAATTTACGATAACCAAAAGAAAAAAGAAACCCAAATTACAGGTCTTATTTCAGAGTTAAAACCCCTTATAAATGATATTGGTGATGCTACTTTAATAGTCCCACTTATTAAGGAATACATGGAAATTGGCGTTCGTAACGATGAACAATTAATTAAAATGGCCACTATAGTACAGCGTGCGCTTAATAATAGTGGTGGCGAAGAATCAATGGGTATAACAGAAGAAGAAAAACAACAATTAATGGAGGAATTAGATAAACTTAATACTAATTTCGAAGAGAAAAAAGATGGCGCATAAATATGGATTTGCTTCAGTCAACTCTCAATTAAACTCTGGGAGAGACAACCAATCTGTTGTACAACAACAAATTGATGCTTTAGCATCTAATATGATATCTGCTAGAGTAACTGATATTATATTAGACGACCAACATCCTGAATTTGAAAATAATGGTCAATGGGGAGGGGTTGGGACTATATTTTTTGAAGCAGTAGAAGGTTCCCCTAGCTTATCATCAGATATACCTTCAGTTGCTACTCCTTTAATCCCTTATTTAAAAAATTATCCTTTAGTTAATGAATTAGTTTTACTATTTTTTGTCCCTAACAATAGTGTAAATTTAAATAGTAATACTAAACAGTATTTTTATATTAATCCAATATCTATTTGGAATCATCCTCATTTAAATGCTTACCCTAATTTACAATCATCTGGGCAAGTTCAACCTTCACAACAAAAAAGTTATCAAGCAATAGAACAGGGTCAAACTAGGAAATCTTCGAATGAAGAAATAGAATACTCTTATAATTCCCCTTTAGTAGGTGGAACTTTTATTGAAAGATCAAATATTCATCCTTTATTATCTTTTGCTGGGGATATTATTACAGAAGGTAGATGGGGTAATAGTATTAGACTAGGTAGTACTGCAAAAACTGATAGTATTTTATATGGTAATAATTGGTCTGATACTGGGGAAGATGGTAACCCCATTACAATAATAAGAAATGGACAACCAGATGATTCTAGTGAAGAAGGATATTTACCTATAGTTGAAAATATTAATAAAGATTTATCATCAATTTACTTAACATCTAATCAAACTATACCCTTAAATACTGAAATTACTAATAATCCTACAATAAAAAATAATATACCTGAATCTATTGGTTCATATGAAGGGAGTCAAGTATTAATAAATTCAAATAGGTTAGTTTTTAATACTAAAGCAGATAGTATTATACTAAATTCTCAAAGTACTATATCATTAACTTCAATTAATACTGTAGGCATTTACTCCCAAGAAGGGGATATAGTATTACAATCAGCAAAAAATAATATTAGATTAGGAGATCCTAATGCAAGTCAATCTCTGGTTTTAGGAGATACTTTTATGGATGATTTTGAAAAATTACTTAAAAAAATCCAATCAATGTGTCAACTTATGCAAGGGGAGCCAAAATTATACCTATCAACTGGTGCTGCAGGTTCAGTAAAAACCCAAGCATCTTTTATGTTAAATAATATTAAAAATTATAAATCAAAAATTGTAAAATCTATATAAGATGGGAGAGGAACAAATTTTACAGTTAGCTCAAAATGCATTAAAAACCTCATCTGGTAAATCTTTATTAGGGGATTCACTTAATATTACTGACATAACAAATAGAATTCAAGAACTTTCTTCTAAATATAATATTGATCTTTCTTCTTTGGAAAATGTTTCAACAGAAGAAATTAATTTTACCCTAGGTTCTAATTTAACCCGTGATCAAAGAAGAGAAAAAAGAAGACAAAATAAATTAACTTCACGACAAAGACTACAAGAAAAATTAGATCAAGCAAAAATAAGTGGGGTTTCTTCTGAACAAAAAGTTAAAGCTGAGATTGCTCTTTTAAAAGAAAAATTAAAAAGTCAAATCCCAATTCTCCAAGAATATAATATAACTGGAAGATTGCAAGATAAAAATACTAATACCCCATTAAGTGGGGCAAAGGTAACTCTAGGAGTAAATGCTGATGTTATAAAAGAACAACCTCCATCAAATCCTCTTAATGTAGATTCTAATCTTCTTCCTTCTAGCAATCCTATAGATTTAAATGATTTAGTATTTATCCCAATTCCGGGTCAAGGTACTAGAACAGATAAAAAAGGAAATTTTTCAATCAAAGTTAAAGTACCTATTATTCCTGAAAATCAAAAAACCCCTATTAATCTAGGATTACTTTATTCTAAAAGTGGTTATTTACCAGGAACTCAAATTATTATAAATGGGGATAAAACAATAAAAACTGATCTTTCTTTAACAAGTTTAATTAACTTGAAAGAATCAGCAGAAAAAATATCTCAACAGTATAGTGATGCTATTGATTTAGCACAATCAGCAGTTAAGGCTTTAGCAATGGATTTATTTGATAAAATTATATCTGCTAAAAAATTTAGCATTGCAAAAGTAGTAGATGCTATTAAAACAAAACTCCTTCCTTTAGTTGTAGGTTTATTAATACAATTTGGAATATCTAAAATAACTCAAGCAAATAGAAAAACTTGTCCAACCCCTGAGGCTTTAAGAGACATAGTTAGAACTAGAAATAGAACAGTTAGACAATTAAACCAGATGTTTGCTATGATTGCAGCTAACACTGCATTAGCTGTAGCTTTTGCTGCTTTATCCCAAGTATTAAAAGGAATTAGACTATCAATGGATGCAATTCCTGCACCACAAGCCATTGGTACACCACCAGCTAAAGATTTTGGTGGTTTAATTTCTGCTTTACCCTATTCTTTTACGGCAAAACTTCAACATATTAATGATGAATTAGAAAAATTAGAAGAACAATATAAAGGTTTAAATAGAGCTACTTTAACATCTCTTATATTTTTAATAGCTGGGGCAGCAACTGCAGTTATAATTTTACAAGCTATTGATAAAATGACTCAAGAATGTGCTGAAGAAAGTGGGGTTGATGATTTAGAATTAACAGCTATTAATCAAGAATTATTAGATTTAGCTGAAGAACAAGCAGAAGATGGCAATCCTATTTTAAAAAATGTTAATGGGTTTATTTTAAGTGTAGAAACTGATAACAAAAATCCCGTAGGAACATTAAAACGTAGATTTGCAGTTGCAAAAGATACTAGGGGAATTACCCTATTAAAAGGTGAACCTTCATTTAGTTCAAGTGATCAAATTTTGATTGATGAACTTGTATTTTATATACAACAAAATGATTTAAAAGCTAACTAGTTTAATATTTATAATAAATCAATACAATATGAAATTAAGTCAATTAAAAACCATTGTAAAAGAGGCTGTAAAGGAAGCTATTCAAGAGGAAATAAAAGACATTCTTATGGAAGCAGTACGTTCCCCAAAACAAACAGTTTATGAAAATAGAATGGGTACTCCTACAACAGATATAGCAGCACCTAGTCCTACAAACCCTATAATGCAATCTACATTACCTGAAACAGATAAAGTAGCATTAAGAGAAAATATGATGAATGTTTTAGGTGGAATGATGCCGGGAGCAAATGGTACTTTAAAAGCTACATCATCAGATGTACCTTTACAAATGACTGGTCCTGTAGATACAACATCTCCAAATGGTAGTTTACCACAAGGAAACGTTAGTATGGATCAAATAATGGGTTTAATGAGTAGTAAAGGATAATAATTATGGCATTTGGAGCAAGAAGAGTATATCCTAACGATTTACGTCCTAGAGTAGCTATTGGTATTAACTTACCTTTTAGTAATCCTGGGGTATTCCAGCCTAATTATCAAACTAAAGATGCTATTAAAAATAATTTAATTAACTACTTTTTAACTAATCCTGGAGAAAGAATTGAAAATCCTTTATTTGGAGCGGGTTTAAGAAAATATATTTTTACTCAAATAGAAACTGGAAATCTAGATTTTATAAAAGAAGATGTTCAAACTAAACTTAATGAAAATTTTTCTAATATAAATGTTGAAGAAGTAGAAGTATTAAGAAGTGTTGATGTAAATACGATCCAAATAAGAATAACATACAGTATTCCTAATACAGGTATAAATGATACTTTAGAATTAAACTTTAGATAATGGCATTATTAAATAAAGATATAACATATATTAATAAGGACTTTAATGATATTAGAGCCCAACTTATTAATTTCTCACAAACCTATTTCCCAAATACTTATACAGATTTTAGTCCTGCTTCCCCTGGGATGATGTTTATGGAACAAGCTGCTTATGTAAGTGACGTATTATCTTTTTACTTAGATAATCAAATTCAAGAAACATATTTACAGTATGCTAGACAATTTGATAATTTATATGATTTGGCCTATATGTTTAGTTATAAACCCAAAGCAACTGGATTATCCTCAGTAGATCTTGATTTTTATCAACAAGTCCCTTCTAAAGTAGAAGGAGTAACCATAATCCCAGATTATGATTATAGTATAATAGTAAATGAAAATACCACAGTAACTACCCAAAATGGTTCTTCATTTATTATAAATGAGGCAATTGATTTTTCAATTTCTTCTTCCTCAGATCCTACAGAAGTATCTATCTCTCAGATATCAGGAGGAGAACCAACATATTATTTACTTAAGAAAACACGTAAAGCATCTTCAGGAATAATCCAAACATTAGATTATACTATTGGAGCATACCAACAATTTCCAACTGTAGAAATTAATGCCAGTAATATTGGTGGTATAATTGATATTTTTGATAGTGATGGCAATCAATATTATGAAGTAGATTATTTAGGACAAGATTTAGTATATGACAGTATTGAAAATACTAATACTAATGACCCAAATAATTATCAAAATGGAGATGCTCCTTATATATTAAGAACTAAATCAACAAATAGGAGATTTGTTACTAGATTTCTAAATGAAACAACTCTACAAATCCAGTTTGGTTCAGGTAATGCACTTCAAGTAGATGAACAAATTACACCAAATCCTGATAACGTAGGACTTGGATTACCTTTTGGTCAAAGTAAATTAACAACTGCTTATTCACCAACTAATTTTGTATTTACAAATACTTATGGAACAGCTCCAAGTAATACTACTTTAACAGTAAGATATTTAACAGGAGGAGGAGTAAGATCAAATGTAGAAGCAAATTCAATTAATACTCTTAATACAAATAATAGTCTATTTAAAAATTCAAATTTAAATAATACTTCAATTGCTCAATTTGTTTTTAACTCTTTAGCAGTTAATAACCCAACAGCAGCATCGGGGGGAAGTGATGGTGATACTATTGAAGAAATTAGACAAAACTCATTATCTAATTTTAACACCCAACAAAGAAATGTTACAGCAGATGATTATTTAGTTAGAGCTTTAAGTATGCCTTCAAAATATGGAGATATTGCTAAAGCATATACAACAAAACCTAGTGTAAAAGATCCTGATACTATTTTAGATTTATATGTATTAGCTTATGATACAAATAGTAAATTAGTGATATCTTCTGATACTATAAAAAGTAATTTACAAACTTATCTTAATCAATATAGAATGATAGGGGATACTGTTAATATAAAAAATGCTTTTATTATTAATATAAGTTGTGATTTTGAAATAGTAACATTACCTAATTTTAATAATAGTGACGTATTAGCTAGATGTATAACAGCTTTACAAGGATATTTTAATATAAATAATTGGCAGATAAACCAACCAATTATAATTTCAGAAATTTCAGTATTATTAGATAACATACCCGGAGTTCAGACTGTTCAAAGTATATTAATTTCTAATAAAGCAGGTACAAATAGTGGGTATTCTCAATATGCATATGATATTAAAGGGGCTACTCAAAGTGGTATTATATATCCTTCTTTGGACCCTAGTATATTTGAAATAAAATATCCACAAACTGATATTAAAGGTAAAGTTATATCATTGGGAACAGGAACATTTAATTCAATAGGGGGGTATTAAAATAAAAAATTATGGCAGTATATAAATTATTTCCTTTACAAGACGCTACAATATATTCATTTTATCCTTATATGAATACAGGAATAGATCCTATAATTGAAGTTGGGAATTTAAATGTAAGCATTAATCCACTTCCTCAAGTATTTAGGTATTTAGTTGAATTTGACCAAAATGAAATTAATAGTATTATTAATCATAGAGTAGGAGGTACTCAATTTTCTAGTAGTTTAAAATGTTTTATAGCCAATGCTCAAGGAGTTGATTTCAATACCAATTTAGAAATATACCCTATATCGGGTTCATGGAATAATGGAACAGGAACTTACCTAGATTCTCCAGCAACAGTTAATGGAGTAAGTTGGGCAGCAAGAACATTTTCTGGATCCGTTGGTACTGGAGCAGCATATTGGGATTTAGCAAGTTGGGGACCTTATGTAACAGCTTCATGGTCAGGGAGCCAAAACCAAGGTGGTGCTACTTGGTATACAGGATCAGATGATCCCTATAATACCAATTTAGAAGTAACACAATCTTTTACTTTAAGATCTCAAAAAGATTTAAACGCCCCAGTTACAGATATTGTTAAAGTATGGTATTCTAGTTCAAATAATATAGGAAATTATCTTGATATAGAAAATAATGGGTTTATAGTAAAATGGGAAAATCCACTAGAATTTAATATAGCTGATGCTGTACAACCAATAATGCAATTCTATTCAGTAGATACAAATACCATATACCCACCATGTTTAGAAATAAAATGGGATGACCAAATATTTGAAACAGGTAGTTTACCACCAATACAAACAACAGATTTATTTGTAGCTTTAGATAGTAACCCAGGAATATTTTATAGTGAAAGTATAAATAGGTTTAGATTAAATGTTAGACCTGATTTTCCAACTAGGACATTTTTAACTTCATCTTTAGATACCCAAAATCATTATTTACCTAACAATTCACTTTATTCTGTTAAAGATCTAGATACAAATGAAACATTAATTGAATTTGATCCCGAATTTACAAAAATAAGTTGTGATAACCAAAGTAATTATTTTGATATTTATATGAATGGGTTACAACCAGAAAGATATTATAAGATTTTAATTCAAACAACTATTAGTGGCAGTACAATAGTAAAAGATGATAATTATTATTTTAAAGTTATTAATAGATAATGGGAGAAGAAAGATTAGATTTAATTAAAGATGTCTTTAACAAAGCTGAATATATTAAGACTATTGATACTAGTTTTAATGAATTAGGCGCTGTTTCTATCACAGAAGATCAACAAGTTCAACCAACTGTTGAAGAATTCTTTGGATTATACAATTCTCTTTTTTATGATATACCCGCTTTGGGTGAAACTAATTCACATGAATATTTAGTTAAAACTAGTGGTGAATACATAAATTTTAATGAAGTAAATGAAGAAATTGAAGCTTTACAAGCAGAAATTGCTCAATTAAGAAGTGATTTACTATCAGCTCAAATGCAAAATATAAGAACAGAAGCAAAAATCGTAGATGATTCCCAAACTAATGAAGCATTGGCTGTTTTTGAAAATGAGCTTAAAAAAGCAAATGAAAATTTAATACAAACTAATACTACCCTTTCTGAAAATACTAATGCTTCACAAAATTCCCCATCTATTACTGGAGAAGGTTCAAGTGCTAGTACTTCAAGTGGGGGAACTTCATCAGGTGGTGGAGGAGGATATTAATAAAGATATATGGCTCAAGATATAACAATCCAACTATTAGATCCAAATACATTTGAATACCAAACATATTCAAATTCGGATTCTGAACTAATTGTACAATCACAATTAGATACAGTATTTTCAACCGATACAGATTATATTGAGTATTATGTTTATGACCAAAATCAAAACTTAATATACCCAGGAACAACTGTTCCTTTAGTAGGATATGATGTTAGAGATGGAGATGTACTTTTAGACCCTCAAAAAGATTTAGAAAACTCAGGGTATGATTTAGGTACATATAATATTTTATATAATTTTTATAGAAAAAGATTATCATCAGATTTATCTCAAAAATATTTTATATCTAATATATCTTCTGATAGAACCGAAATTAGATTAGATAGTAATGTTATTAATAATGATTTAATAATATCTTCATCTAATTCTTTTATTCAATACAGAGAAGAAGCAACTTATTTTGTTGATTTTTATCTTAATTTTGGGAATAATCAAACCGTAATTGCTAATAACATTAAGTTAGAAACAGAAGAAGGAATAGATCCTACAATTTTAATCAAGTTGTATGAACCCCTACCTTCTAATTTTAATATTAAAGATGAATTATGGGTAGTTGAAGAATTATCTTTACCCCAAGCTTATGAATTAAATTTTCCATTTGTACCTATTGTAGAAGATGATTTTACTTATATAGCGGGTCCAAATTATAATTTAAATGTTACTCAAGAAACTTCAACTGGTGGTGAATCTTTTTCTTTTAATACTTTATTACAATCTGATGTAACAAGTTCTATTAATCAAATCAAAAATCTTTTAAATCAAAAAGAAATTGATATAAATGTTAATTATGAAAATTATTCAAATTTTGTACATTTTAGTTCTGCTAAAATTCGTTTAGAAAATTTTTATTATAAAGTAGGATTAATTGAATCAGCTAGTAACCAAATTTCAGGTTTTTTAAATGAAATAAATAGTGGTACTATTAATACTGTATCTTATAGTTCAAGCAAAGCTCAATTAACTAGTCGAATTGATAATATTATAAAAAACTTTGATGGGTACGAATCGTTTCTATATTTTAATAGTGGGTCTCAATTTTCATACCCTAAACAAAATACAGAACCTCCTTTTGTATTGTATTCAACAGGAAGTACTGAAGTTTTAGAATGGATAGGTAATGCAACAGTAGGAGCTCCCTATTATGGAGGACAAGCACTATCAGCTTCTAATTATGATCAAGATAATAAAAATTGGTTATATTGGTCTATCCCAGAATATTTAAGAGATGATCCAGCAAATGAAGGATATGAATTATTTGTTGATATGGTTGCCCAATATTATGATAATGTTTGGGTTTATACAAAAGATATTTCAAATAAATTTGATGCAGACAATCGTTTAGAATATGGTATTGCTAAAGATTTAGTAGCAGATGCCATTAGAGATTTTGGTGTAAAATTATATGCTAGTAACTTTAATACGAATGATTTATTTACAGCCTTTTTAGGATTAACCCCTTCAGGTAGCACATTTCCATTCCCTGAAATAACAGGTTCAGTTGTAGATGGAAATGGTGATTTAGCTATACCTTCTGGGTATGAGTATGTAGATACTCAAATATCTTCTTCAAATGATATAGTGCCATTAAATAATGTTCAAAAACAATTATATAAACGAATTTACCATAATATACCATATTTACTTAAAACTAAAGGTACAGTAGCTGGTATAAGAGCATTAATTACATCTTACGGAATACCCGATACTATTTTAAGAATAAGTGAATTTGGAGGTAAAGATAGAAATGAATCTCAAGATTGGGATCTAAAACAAAACGTATTCAATTATGCCTTTGATACAGGAGAAAATGCAATTGGTTATGTAACATCATCTTTTAACCCTAGTAATGATTTTAATCCTAGTAGTGGAGCAGCTTCCCCAGGTACTGTTCAATTTAGATTTAAATCTGCCCCTATACCCACAGGTTCAAATAACCAACCATCCCCAGATATTAGAGATAATCAACTTTTATGGTTAGGTGATAGATCTGTGAATGCCTCTTTTAGCACATTAGGGGCGGCTGTTGTTTTAGAATATACTGGATCAGGATTTACAACAGATTCATATTCTGGATCTATAGCTAGTCCTTATGATACTTGGGGTACTTTAAAATTTTACCCAGATTTATCTTATAATTCTGATGTAACTTGTAGTGTATTTGCTCCTTTCTTTAATGGAGACTGGTGGTCAGTACAACTTACTTATACTGGGAGTGGAGTAGGTGGGGCTAGTTCAACAGTTTCAGCATCTTTATTTGCTGCTAATAAGGTTGATGGTAAAGTTGGATTTAATGGATCAGAAACAAAACTTGCTTTAGATTCTAGATCATGGATAAGATCAAATTTCGCTGCTCTAAATCTCCCAGCAAATAGAACCATTAATAGTACAGTATACCAACCTTTTTCGGGAGCATTCCAAGAATATAGAATGTTTGTTCCAAATGCTGTTATTAGCGAAAGTAAATTCTTTGATTATACTTTAAATCCTTATTCAAACGAGGGCAACACAGTTAATAGTACTCCAGATGAATTGATGTTTAGAGCTGCTTTAGGAACACAATTAGACACAGGTAGTAGAACATCTATTCATCCTAAAGTAACAGGATCAGCAGTACAGATCACACAATCCTTTGAGGGTAATACAAGTGCATTTTTTACAAGTAGTGCCAAATGGGTTACAAATGTAGAAGATATATTTCAAGATCAAGTACCAGCAGGTATAAAAAATAGGATTACAAATAAAATACAAGCTGAAAATTTAATTTTAGCCGAAGCACCTTATGGTTTTCAAACACCAACCTCATCTGAAGCAACAATTTCTAGTACAATAAGTGATGTTATATCACCTATGGAGTCAATTCAACAACATTCATTTGTAAGTCAAAGTTATACTCCAAATGTTAATTATTTAGAAGTAGCATTTTCACCATCAAATCAAATTAATGATGATATTAATGCACAATTAGGATATTTTAACTTAGGAGATTATATAGGAGATCCAAGATTTATATCTTCATCATTAGATTCATACCCAGATCTGGATAGATTAAGAGATGCATACTTTGAAAAATATATTCGAGGGTATGATATAGTTGATTTTATTAGGTTAATTAAATTTTTTGATAATTCATTATTTAAAATGATTAAAGATTTTACTCCAGCTAGAACAAGTTTAGCTT
>ERZ807291.7542-NODE-7542-length-12531-cov-4.989660_pt1 | contig 12531 bp, 13 predicted proteins | sample MGYA00521257_ERZ807291 | MGnify/ENA primary metagenome ERZ807291 (study PRJEB31413, sample SAMN03169783) | marine metagenome | biome: Marine; feature: Water; material: Subsurface seawater | place: North Sea | collected 2011-04-28 | depth 1 m m ...
CAGACTCACCGTTCAAATCTAGCTGAGTAATTACATTAGGATGACGAACTGTTATGTCTGATAAAAGAGCTAAATCACAGCAATAAACCAAGGACGCTTTTTTTATTGAGCCTTCAATAGTTGCTAGATCGTCGACTACACTTGGTGAAATAACTAAAAGCCGTTTCAACCTTCACCTTCTGATAATTTTAACAATTCCATAACCTTGAAAAGGTCATCAGGTGTATCAACAGCTTGCGTTTGGGTCATAGTCTTCACCATTCTAATATTACCGCCGTGTTCTAGGATTCTGAGCATATCGATAGATTCTTCAATTTCAAGCGGGGTAGGAGGCATCTCAGTATATTCAAAGAGATAATCACGTCTAAACGGTATTACACAAACCTGTTTGAAACGTACTCCGTGATTGACGCCATATGGTATGGGCTCCCGACTAAAAAACATCGCGTTTTCGTTATTATTACAAACAACTTTGATCGTATTTTTATTCTCAAATTCGCTTTGTTCCAAAATAGGCGCCATAAGATTAACTACGTCAACAGTCTCATCGCCGTAAAACGGTATTAGAGCTTGGTCGATCATGGATCCGGATATCATTGGTTCGTCACCTTGAATCATTACAACTAGATCTAACCTCACTCCAGTCTCAGCTTCAATTTTCTGGGCCGCCTCCGCACATCGGTCGGAAGCACGTTCATGGTGAGACCCGGTCATTATTGGTTTGCCACCTTTCGCAACTACATGTTCGTATATCTCTGAATCACAAGTCGCAACAAATACAGCGTCCAAATCTTTCGCCTCAGAGACGTTGCGCATTACTAGCTCTATCATAGGAACACCATTAATCGGTGCGAGCGGTTTACCGGGGAACCGAGAACTTCCCATCCGGGCGGGAATTATTCCAACTTTCATTTGTTTACCAAATTAAAACACCGTTGAATTAGAAAACGTAGTCGACGCTACATTCGCGAAAAAAAATTCCTAGACAGCCAAGATATCTCATGCCGTTCACAGTGTGCCACAAACCGATCAGCTAGTGGCACAGATAAAGTTTGCACTATGTCCTCAAAACGCTGTTGGAAACCTTCTGCCGAACTCTGGCCAGAGTCACTTCCCTTTGCAAAGCCGTAGCTAGCATGTCCTATACCTTGTTCCACCTTATTTCTTGGTATTTTCTGGGATCGTTTCAGTCTAATGAGGTCGCGATCACGGAATTCTTTGCCGAACAGTGTTTGCAATCGAGTTAGCCAAGGATCTGGCTCAGCGACGAACAATTCAAAGGGCACGACCAGTAATTGTTTACTATCGAAAACACTCATCAATCTTTCGAGTGGCTCGACAAACTTATCCAAAGCATCCATCAATAGGCTGCAGATTAGGTCATACTTATTGTTGGCGTGGTATGTTTCTGCCGTTACCCACCACGGTAGATTAAAATTAGGAAATCCGGGATGAACTCGCGCCCTCAAATCCCAGTCAGTAGATCGAATTTCTGACGTCCGGCCATAATATGCTTGCCAATGATCAACTAGATACACCGGATGCCTGACAACTTCAACGACCTTCAGCTTTTGCCCACAAAACTTGAACAAGTCCGGCAAAGCATGCGCACTGTGGTGCAACATTACTGAACTCGTCACGTTATTACTTTTTATAAATTCTTCGACTTGGCCTGTGTCATAACTTTTTAAAGTCTTCCAGTACTCTTTAAATTTGTGTCTGTAAAACTTCAATCCAGTATCATCACTAAATCTTAAGTTAGTTTCTCGACCAATCTGGCTATTGAAGGTATGAAGGTCCATTCGGAGTGTCCACAAATGTCTGAGCACGTCTTCCTGAATCAAACCACGATGCCGCATGACCAGAAGTTGCTCTAGCGTCTCATCGATAGCGACACGTGTCACATTGGGAAGGGCAGATATAAATGGGCTCAACATACTTTTGCCGGTCCCAGAGATCCCGTCTAAAATTCCGAATTCGTGACTCAGAACTGGGCGAAACTCTAAGCTCGACTCATATTGCATAATCATCCCTCGTGATCGAAAAGACGAATCACCGAACCGTTCATCTCGTCTACCTCAAACAGATTTTTGTTTGCGTGTTTAAATATTGCTGCATACAGTTCTGGTTTACTAAGTTCGTAATATTGACAGTATTTTGACGCCAACTCAGCGGGAAATAAGCCATCATAGAGCTTCACTAAACGCAAACCTTGTGCTCGCTTCATCGCTCCCCGTCTTATTTCGATTCCAACGTCCTGAGTTGCTCTACCAAAACCAAATTTAAGGTACATAAGATAGACATGAAGCGGATAAAGTAATTGATCATTTTGAGAAAAATTCGTAAATGTCCCTGCGTTAGTCTGATCTGCCTCATGCATTCCACAAAAATCTTTTGCTACAAGATAATTTCGATAAGAGTCCCAAGGCTCATAGTAAGACCAGGTTGTTATAAAAGTATTGGCGGCAGCAAGCTCGTCAGCAGTGGGGAACTGAAAAAAGCGTAAGACATCGTCTCGGTGCTTCACTAAACGATCCAACGCGAGTCCGGCGTGCCCTTCAAACCAAACTCTTCGTTGGTAATCGATGTCGATCACGGGATTATTTTTAGTTTCAGTAGATCCTCCGTACTCAACTTCGCCATCCTCACCATAGAAGATAAGGGGAATTTTCATATCGACAGAAACTCGAATAACAGCAGTCTGGATGGCGATCAACCATCCAAGATACGGGAAGCCAAAATCAATGAGCCCGATCTTATTCAGCTCCTGTAAAATCGAGGGATTAAGATCTAACTGCAGGACGTCAAAGCCAGAGTTTTTGAATGCATCCAAGTTGCGTCTACCCAAATCGGTCTGGAGCGCTGGGGTTATTGTTACGCAAAGAGGCTTCAGCCCAAATTTTGTTTTAAGAGTATGTGCAATGTACGACCCATCTTTTCCGCCACTCACGGGGACTATGCAATCATAACCACCGTCCGTGCTACGAAATTTCTCGATCAGCGACGCAAGCTCTTTCTCCCGATCATCCCAATTGAAAGTTTTTTTTTCCTGGGACCACTGACACGCGTTACATATTTTATCCTCATTGAACTCTATGCGAGGTCTTGTAGACATATTAAGGCAGGTCTTACACCAGAAAACATTACTCATGGGTCCGCTCTCGTCCTAACTAGAAACTAAAATTCCTGCTTGCACCAAATCAGTTCGAACATCGGCCATCCCGTCTCCAAGAAAATTCAAAATATTAGATGTGCAACAAGCGTCTATAGAAGGATGATTCAACACATCCTTGAAGTGCTTAGACTCACCAAAGCCACCGGAAAAGATCATACGAAGTGGCAAATCTTCTACGAATCCGGCTTTATGAGTCGGAAACCCCATGCCAGAACCATCTCTATCAATTGAATTCAAACAAACCTCCCCGGCACTCACATCCATTAGTATTTGTGGAAGATTATCAACGGTAACGAAGGGGGTCATGCCATTGTCGGCAAACACTATTCCACGCTCAAAATCTATATCAAGTTGAAAGATCAGGGACTGAGCTCCAAAAATGGTAGTGATATCATGGGATAATTTGGGACGTCTAAGACAGGCAGAAGCTATCAAAATCTTGTCAGCCCCAAAATCGAATAGCTTCCCAGCCTCGGAAACAGTAGTCACTCCGCCACCGATCGTAACAGGAACGGTTATCTTTTCGAGTAACAAATCGATATCTCGAAAAAATGTTTGGCTATATCTTTCTTCGAATGGTTGATCGGAAATATTGATGATTCCTATCTCATCTACATGATTTGAAAAATCGAAAATATCGAAATTGTCCATCAACCAGGACACATCCCCTACCTTTTGTAGACGAAAATTTCTACTCAAGCAAAACGAACCATTGTGATAAAGAAAATTAAAAATGAGACGCTTTGCTCTCATTTCAGAGCTCACTAAAACGATCTAAAATCTTTAATCCCGCTAGCCTACTTTTTTCGGGATGGAACTGGAAGCCCCACAGGTTATTTTTCTGAATCCCCGCAAGAATAGATTTTCCCTCCACGCACGCGAACTGGATACCATCATAGCCGTTAGCGCATTCGTCAGGAAAAACCATAAAACTATGCACAAAATAGAACCATTTGTTCCTCAACTCGGTCATGCCGTCTGATTCTGTGATCTGACAGAATCCTACGTTGGGTAGCTTAATTTGCGGGCCAGAACCATGGTTGATTGATCGACAGTCTGCATCGATCAAGGATAACCCCACTTCAGCACCACCTTCTTCACCGACCCTCGACATAATCTGAAAACCAGAGCATACACCCATCAGCGGTAACTCTCTGATAGAAGCATGCTCAATGAGATACTCATCCCATCCAATGGACCTCAAAGCCCGCATGGAAGAGCTAAAACTTGCGACCCCCGGAACCAGCAGATGTCCAGCCGAGCTCCGCCACAATTCCTTGGGCTCAGATACTACTTGGTGGGCGATAGATAATTGCTTCAAAGAATTACAAATAGACTTTATGTTCCCGACGCCGTAATCCACTATCGAGATTTTTCGTGAACGCTTACCAACACTATTTATCATGCGTCATCCGCGCTTTTTGAACACCGTTCTTTAGCCAGATACTTGAGCGTAGCCACAATTCCCGCGTCGAACGAGGTAACCAATTCCGGACATACGGAAACCGGTGTTTCATCAGACCAAGAATAAGGGGACTGTTGGAAGTGAAGTGGGTTATTTTCTGCGAACCTAGGTCGCGCCATCAATTTACGATCCTCGTCAACCACACCTAATATGTCACAAACTGTCTCATCAACCTCTTGAATTGAGTAAAATGCTTGGCCCTCCAAGCTAAACAACTTCACGTTTGATGGTGGCCGTTGAAGGAGCTCGACACAAACACGAGCGACATCCAATACAAATAGATATTTACGCTTTGTTTTACTTGAATAGACGACTTGCTCGTCCCTCTTACCCAAAGCTGCAGATAACACCTTAAAAATCGTATTATCTGGCCCAGAGCGAGGCCCAAAGACACTTCCAATGCGCAATATTTGGCAATCAATCGGGTATTGTTTACTGAATTCATTTATGTAAGCCTCAGAGCAACTTTTCGATACACGATAAAAACCCCCAGAATCACCACTACAGTACATTGAGCTTGCGTAAAAAAATCTGGTAACACCTGCGTCCAAGGCATACTGCAGGATCCTACAAGTGTTAATAAAGTTGGTGTACATGGTCATTGTTGGGTCGAGATTTGCATCTTCGATGTTCGCTATTCCCGCGAAATGAAAAATGGCCTCTTTACCGGCAAAAAATTCCTGAAGAATATCGGTATCTTCCATTGTGCCGTGCCAGAATTTATGGGGAACGGATTGCTCTGCATGCAATTCACTCGAGTCAAAAATATCGACCTGGTAACCCTTGGTTTGAAGCAGATCGGATACATGGGAACCAAGGAATCCAGCACCACCAAGAATGCCGACTCGCCTAATTTGCATCCGCCACTATCTCCGCCTGTAGCATACCGTATCGTAAAAACTGAAATTCTGTCCCTAGCGCTATCCACGAAAACCCGCGCGCAATGGCTTTTTCATACTCCGCCTTTAGTGGCGTCACAACATGCAGTCCCACTGGAATCTGGCGTTTGTTACAGGCATGAATAATAAAGTCCAAGGCATCTTCCATCACCGGATTATCAAAATCAGCCAGAAGATTGAGGGAGGCAGAGAGATCATATGGACCTACAATTACCCCGTCCAGGGCATCTACTTTCAGTATGTCCTCGAGATCTTCCAGCCCTTCCTTTGACTCAATTTGAGCTATTATTACCGGCGATATAGCCTCACTATTTTTATAAGTCTCAAATTCTAGCCCAAACATATTAGCCTTGCTGAATCCCACGCCACGCTTTCCTCTCGGCGGCCAGCAGGCCGCTTCGACAGACCCCCTCAATTGAGCAGCAGATTTAACATTGGGCAAAATGATTCCAGAAACCCCAGAATCAAGAATACTTTTTATAATATCAGGATCACTGTTAAGCAGTCGCGCGACGGCGATACAGCGTCTGGACTTAATCGCCCTCACCATGTTGGGCACGTGACCTCTATCTATGGCCCCGTGTTCCAAATCAATTACAACGAAAGAAAAGTAAGAGCTTACATACTCACAAACATCAGGGCTCGGGGACTGTACCCAAGTCCCACAGCCGTTTTTTGTTCCGCCCTTAAGTATCTCTCTTAGTTTATCGGCATCATTATTAGCCATCCAAGACCCCTAACTCACAAAAATCTATGAAGCTCAGCAAGCTGCCTTCGATCGGTTCGCCGACACCTCGTCGGTGTATAAAAGGAATGCCCAACTGATCCGCAGCCTGGTAATCAACAAACGAGTCGCCTATAAAGCAACCTTCGGTGGGTGCTAGGCCAAAGTCAAACAGAAACTTGGCACCTAACTCAGCTTTTTTCGTTGGGCTACCGCCCCAATCGTCAAATCGGAGTAAATCTAATCGAGAGAGTATTGTTCCAAGCTCATCATGAGGTGTAGCAGATAAGACAAAATTCAAATTTTGGTTGAAGCGCCGCTCTAAAAATTCTACTACCCCTGGGACCCAATCTGACGAACAAACCCTTTCTACAACGATCTCGGCAAATCTTTCCTGAAGTTTCATATCAAGCGCTTCGCTCTCAACATTGCAAATATTCCGGAGACAGATAGGAATTTTCTCATATCGCGACATACCCCCGTTTCTCAGATGAAAATCTCGAACCTGCAGCCCAATCTCCAAGTCAAAAAATTCTTCAAAAACGGACCTATATGCTTCTCCTTTGACAGTAACGCTATCTTTAATCACTCCATCAAAATCCCAAAAGATGAATTTAATCCCATCAAGAAACTGCCGCTTCATTATCGAATCATAACCTTCAAATCTTGGAACTTACATATACCAACCAGTGAGCACATTATGATCGCGCAACTGAACGACAAGAAAATCTCACACAAGAGAATAAGAACAGATCCCGAACCCAGAAATCCCTTTGTAAAGGTTATAGCCAAAAATACAACTCCTGCAAAAGAAAGTGTCCGAATAACAAGCATCCAAGGATTAGTAACAAACCCTAAGTGTCTACGAGCCCGTCCGGCTAACAAGCAAGCGGAAACTAACTCATTGAAAACCAGTCTAGCTGCCACAAAAACTACCCAGTTTTCAGCAGCCGGGCTCAATACTAGCCCGACCAAAACCACGATCAAAGAAACTGCTTCTGCGCTCACAGAGCAAATGGCAAAATCCTTCACTTTTCCAGAACCGAGTAGAGATGAAGAACAAAATTGGTTAACAACACGAAAAGTGCTCCCTGTCAGCACTAACCAAAAGGAAACTCTGAACTCTTCATTCAAGTCCCACCCTATTAGTTCGATTATGCGGTCGATGTTTAGCGCCAACCACACAGAGATAAATACCGATATTTGCAAAAACAAAATAAGTGAGCTGTCGAACCATTGGATAATGTGAGGTTGTCGCGATGACGCTCTGTTTCCAAAATAATTCTCTGCGATGGTACGCAAAATAAAGGGGGTCATTACAGCTGAAATCATTGAAATAATCAGGGAAATATTCAATATAAACGTCAGATAACCTTGGGCAGCAGGTCCATTAAATGCCTGAACTAAATATCTTTCAGAAACGCTTAAAAGTATCCCGAAAATTGTAGCGAAGTATATCGGGCCACTATATTTTAGATAAATCAAAAATAATTTTTTAAGATCAATTTTTTTAGAACTTAAGTTTGATTTTTCAAGCGAAAAAGCTCGGACGAGAAAAATTCCATAAAAAATTACTGAAAGATTAGTGATTATTGAAGCCGTTAAAAAATTTTCTAAATTTAGATTATTCGAATATAATAAATATAGCACGACACTTAATAGGGCCAACAAAAAACCAATACAAACTGGTTCAAACTTCCATGTCAGTCCGAGTGAATCTGCAATACCGATAATAATTTTTGATTGAACCTGGCAATAGCAAAAAAGGAAAACTAATATAATTAGTCGGAATGAAATATCGAAAAATAATTTTTGTGATAAAGATGAGGAAAATAAAAAAAAAGTACAGGATAGAACAACAACCGAAAAAATTGTTGAAGCGATTACAGAAAAAATTTGATCGCCATATGACCGGACTTTATTGCTGGCTACTCGTGGATACAAAGCAGCAACGAACTGCTCTAAAACAGTAAAAATTCGGAGATATAAGTTCTGTAGGTAGCCAAAATCCCCGTAGCTTGCGGCTGTTTCACTACTCGCTATGAATGGCCATATAAACGCTGCCATCACTGCGTTTAAAGCTGTTTTCACTAATTTAACGCTGTAGCTTTTGACTAAACTCACTAAAGGGACCAGCCGTCATCAACGATTATATTTTGACCAGTTATCGCTTGCGATTCATGCGAGAGAAGAAAGCCGATTGCCGGTACGACGTGCTCAGGGTCGAGCAGTCCTATTCGAGAGCATGATGCCTTATAATTAGATACGAAGGTGTCGGGTTGGTCATCTCGTATCCCCCCAAAGCTAATGCAATTTATGCGGATTTTCGATCCGAAGTTCCGCTTCGCTTCATATCGCACCAGTCCGATTAATCCGTGCTTTGCTATCGTATACTCGACAGGGGTCGTCATGCCGCTAGATTGATAATGCTCAAATTTTGGTGCAGCGATTGCGTGAATCGAACCCAACAAGACCACGCTCATAAAACTATCTCTGAGAATTAGGCTCTCAGCGTAATTGCAAAGAAGAAAATTAACAGTTAGCAATCCAGACATATTTCGTTCAAAGACCTGAGCCTTTTTGTCGCTGGTCTGCGACACCCATGACGCCGTGTTCCAGTACAAACAATTCGAGATCCCAACAACATTCAGTTTTGACGCTTTTATCTCCACCAATATTTTACAAAGTGAGCCTTCAGACGAAATGTCCTTAGAAATAAATAGATCAAATACCTCACTTTTATTAGAGGGAAGTTTTTTATTATCTATGCCGATTACCCCATAACCTTTGTCACGCATGTGTCTAGCGAGGCAATATCCAATGCGCCCTAGCGCGCCTACAATCAAAATATACTCTTTGCCAAGCCCGTCTTCAGTCATTGCTCATCTCTCGCTGGTTATACAGATAACGGGCATACTCTAAATCTTCAGGATCATCGATATCTACAGCAGAGAACCTATCCACTTCGATATAAGACACGGTGCCTTCGAAAAGATGACTTGTGTTCTTGAGATAGTTTGGTCGAACGGCGTAACCGACCGTCGTCAAATCAAAGGTAAGTGGAGTATCCTGACGCCGTACCTTGACACCATCTTGGGAAGCAAAGATCGATAGGTGCCCACCATCATCAACGCTGCAAATATTAAAGTAGGGACTTCGATGAGATTTGGTAACACACACCACCAGGTCGGAACCCCCTTCATCAAACTTATCGAGTAACCTTGATATATCTGTACCTTTTCTAAGAGGGGAAGTAGGAGGAAGGCTGAGGAAACAATCCATATTTTGGCCTAACGTGTTCTCGGTGAAATCCAGTGCATGTTTCCATGAATCGAGCTCGGGACTGTCATCCGTAGCCAACTCAGATGGCCTACTAATCAATCGAGCACCTAAGGCCCGCGCATGAGACAATATTTGTAGGCTATCCGAGGACACAAATACCTCAGAAATACGATCGCTTAGCATACCTACGCTAATAGAGTGTCCAACTAAGGTCTTCTCACCGACTTTCGCTAAATTTTTGCCTTTAATACCTTTGGAACCACCCCGAGCAAAAATAAAACAACTAACAGCCGGCATAACATATCCTCTGGCCCTCTTGATATGATTTCTCTACTTTCTCAACCAATGACAGTACTATTTCCGCATGGTGAAAAGAGCACAACGAATCATAATTATTCTGCCCCTTAGTCATTTCAATAAACACCTCTAGTTGTGTAGCGTACATATCTTTATCAACAACAGGGTATATCTCACCATCTATTTCTAGTTGATGTTCATTAATATCCATTACAACACTTGAGGCATCATTAGTCTCAACTCGAACTTCTCGAACTTCTCTCATCGCACCAAAATCAAGGTTAAATTCCACCGTGAGGCTATGTCCATAATAAAAAGAAAATCTCGTGGCACTCTCGACATCCGTCTCTGGAATTAAATATTTTATATAATGAGTCTCTATGGCTTCTGGAATACCAAATAGCCAAGTGACTAAGTCTATTTCATGAGAGAGCTCTCTTAATACACCTCCTCCCAACTCTCTTTTAGCAGAGACTGTGTTTAAGAAACTTTCATCTCTCCAAATTTTTGCATTAGATAGACAATGAACATACACATTTCGAATTTTATTATCACTTGAATATTTTTTTAAATGGTCCTTGAAGGCGCTGACTACCGGTAGGTGTCGGAGACAGTATGCGACCTTGACCAATTCCTTATCAGTTTCAAAAAAATTTGCTAGCTTTTTTGCTAAATCAGATAGAGGTTTTTCAACAAGAATTGGTATTTTATTTTTATCAAGAATTAATTTTAAATGATGGGCATGGTGGCTTGCGGGAGAACATACAATAGCGAAATCAAATTTTATTTTTCCTAGAACTGAGTCAATCGTTCCCCCCCGGGTTAGTCCCGGAATTTCCTCCAAATACACCCTGTCACGCGAGGGTACTTGATATATCTGAATATTTTCATGGTGCGCCTGGCAGGCTCTTATGTGCTTTTTCGCAATACTGCCATTACCAATGATTAGACAACTGGCTGCAAAAACCTCAGAGGTCCCGTCATCCATTGCGGAATGAATCTAATCTATACGTCGCCTCATGATAGGAATCCCATTGACCCACATCAATCCAATCAGTCTCAGGTATCGTATATATACCTACAGAACCGCCCTGCGAACTAACTCTGTCGATCAGTGTATCCATATCCAAATGCTGATTCTCATCGATCCAAGCGAAGATGGTAGACCGAACACAATAGAGACCTACGCTAGCGAAGCTTGTGTGGCTTGGCTTCTCACGTATTTTTTCTAGGCTTCCGTCATCATTTATATCAATTACTCCGTATGAACTTTGTTGCGTATAGCTAGCACCAACGATTACCATATCGTATGTACTTCTTTGACAAAAATCATAAAGGTCGGTCAGATCGACTTTGGTCAAGATGTCGCAATTAGTTACGAAAAATATTTCCGGAAGCTGGCTTTTCAATAACGAAAGTCCGCCTGCGGTACCCATCAAAAAACGCTCCCTAACAACCTGAACAGAGATATCTTCGCCTACTTCTTCATTCTCCAAATAAGCCTCGATCATGTAGCTCTTAAAGTGAGTCAATATAACGAATTGGTTAACACCATATCGCGCCCCGTACTCAAAGATATATTGCACGATCGGTTGTGAATTCAAAGGCATTAGTGGCTTAGGCAGAATATCTGTAAATGGCTTAATTCTTGATCCCGTACCTCCAGCGAAAATAACGAACGGGACCATTACTTGCAGCTGATTTATTTGCCTATCCTCTTTTTCAAAAGGAAAATCTTTAGACCAATCCACGTCTTCAAATGCGAGCACTTTAATTAGTTTCTTGTCTCGATTGAGAATTGGGACTAGATCTAGCTTGTCGACCGTAAAATATTTCCACAAAACTTGCTGATCAATATTGTGATCATACATAAATTTAAAATTTGAACGAAATACAGTGGCAATAGGCTCATCCAACCCGAGCCCTGCTAAGATGGCATTTCTCACATCTCCATTCGAAATTATTCCTATACAGGCATGCCAATCGTTTATAACTACCAAGCTCTTGGATCCATCGTTAGCGAGTTGCATCATCGCTTGTCGTAAAGTACTGCCGACGCCAATTTTATAATTTCTCAAGGCTAGCCTCTGTCTATAAATCTTTTCTTAGGGTACTCAGTAAACGGATACAACTTACTTATTTTCGCTACGATTTTCGCAGCAGCTCCACCCTGCCAAAAAGGAGAGTTAGCTATCAAACTCTTATCTAATTTGAGAGCTCGACTAAACGCCTCCACCAAAGCATTACACTCAGCTTCCGCATCAATAATGTTTGAGCCGCGCTGTCTGCCCTCTTGTCTTCCACCTACATTTATTGATGGCGTGCCAAAATAACTTCCTTCAATGATTAAACTTGATGAGTTCCCTATAGCGAACCGACAATGCTTTAAACACGACTGATAAACCTCAATCCCGAAAGATTGCTCAAATATATAGTTACTCTTACGCTCCTCCATGAAAGCTAGTAGGAGCCCCATTATTTTGTCTCGACCCGGATCCTGGTTGGGCTCACTGAACACCAGAAAATAGTCATCTAATCTCGAGAGGAACTCAAATACGTGTTGGAAACTTTCATCTTTCATATTATTAGTTTCAGGATGGAGTGATATGACCACGATAGGTAACTGGGCATAATTCCCCAACCTCGCATTTAAGTCATGTTTATTTGAATGATTCGTCGAGGTAGCAGT
>ERZ807291.7544-NODE-7544-length-12526-cov-7.048513_pt1 | contig 12526 bp, 8 predicted proteins | sample MGYA00521257_ERZ807291 | MGnify/ENA primary metagenome ERZ807291 (study PRJEB31413, sample SAMN03169783) | marine metagenome | biome: Marine; feature: Water; material: Subsurface seawater | place: North Sea | collected 2011-04-28 | depth 1 m m ...
CCATCAATTGTTCTGCTAACCGGAGCATTTAACAAATAATCTTGATAATTTTGGATTGAGGGCAGGGGTTGCTTTATCTATTATTAGTTTTTTAAAAACAGATTTTGTAAAAAGTAGAGAATATCTAATAGGTTCATCTAAAATAAATACTGATTTATCTTCTAAGAGTAGAAATGAAAAAATCTATTCTGGTTATCTATCTAAAATTTTAGATTGGCATAATAAATCACTTAATAAAAAACATAATCATAATGATAAAAAGCTTTATGTCGTTGGTGAAAGTCATTCCCTGGTAAGTCATTCATTATTTGTAAAGTTTTCTAATGTTGATTTTAGGTGTGAAGCAAAATTGATAATGGGATGTAAACAATGGCATCTAGGAAATCCAAATAAAAATCAATATAAAAGAAAATTTGAAATAATATTTGACGATATTCCAAAAGAAAGTCGCGTTTTATTAACAATTGGTGAAATTGATTGTCGAGTAAATGATGGCATTCTTAGACATAAGAAGAAAAAATCATTAAATAATGTATACCCATTAATAAATTCAACCATTGAGAATTATTTCAATTATATCTGTAAAATAAATTATAAATATAAACATAACATTATAATACAGGGTGTGCCTTGCCCAAATATCAGAGAAGATAATATTTCAAAAAAAGAAAAATCTGAATTAATCGAACTGATTAGATCATTTAATAGTATCCTTAAAACAAAAGCTAAAGAAAATAAATTTGGATTTTTAGACGTAGGTAAACTTACTGACAGAGGTGATGGTTATTCAAATAGGATTTGGCATATAGATGAAATTCATCTCTCACCAGAAGGAATGCTTCAATCTTGGAATAATTATAGAGACTAAATTCAGTTAAAGAAAATGTAAGAAATTGTCTAAAGCTATTAATAAAGATAATTAATATAAATCTTTGTTACTAAATAATGATTGTATAAAATATCATACTTTAAATAAAAAAAGACCACCCCTGCAGTGGCTTTTTTTCTTATTATCTCCAATTTATCCTTGAAGAAGAGCTAATAAGTTTTCCTTCGAAGCGTTAGTCTGAGATAAATCTGACTTCTAGTCATTTTTGATGTCTCTGAAGCAAAATCAGCTTCTTGTATTGTTGTTTTTACAGCCTCAGTATTAACTTTTAATATTGTTAAGTTATTGATTTCTGAATCAATTCTATTCTCAACAGCACCATGCAAGTCAACTCAGGTACCAGCAGAATTAACTTTGTTACCCAATAATGTTAATGCACCTAACGCTTGTGCGCTTGCTACTGTAAACAGTATATCAATGTCAAGACCCTGAGTTCCATTACGAAAAGAATTGTAGAAAATTATTTAGTTAAGAAAATTAAGTATCTAACTAAACCTTTTTCAGAATAGTCGTAAGTATTATTGTATGTCCTCCTGGGGACAAAATATAAATGTAAAACTTAATGGAGAATACTATGAATAGTATTAATACAAATATGAGCGCTCTGACTGCTCAGCAAAATATGCAAAAGCAAAATAAAGAGTTAGATGAGGCTATGTCTAGACTTTCATCTGGTTTAAGAATTAATTCAGCTGCAGATGATGCTGCCGGATCTGCTATTGCTTCAAAAATGGAAGCGCAAGTAAGAAGTTTAGATGTAGCTATTAGAAACTCATATGACGCAATATCCATGACACAAACTGCCGAAGGCGCTCTTGGTGAAATGGAAAATGTTTTACAAAGAGTAAGAGAATTAACAGTTCAAGCCTCTAATAGCACCCTTTCTACTAGTGATCGTACAATGATTCAATCAGAAGTAGATGCACTTGTGAAAGAGATTGATAGCATTGCTAAAAATACTCATTTTAATAATGTCAAACTTCTAGATGGATCAAACACTAATGTATCTTTTCAAATTGGTATGAATGCCAGTGATGCTTTAAACGTAAACCTAGAAAAATCAGATTCATTGGCATTAGGTCTATCAGGGTCGACAGGTACTTCTACATTAAGTTCTGAAAGAGTTGGTAAGATAAACTTTCTTTCAACAGGAGTTGGCGCAGATGATTTATTAGTTGCTAATACAGCTGCAAGTGCTGTCAACGGCGCGGTTACATTAGATGGAGTAAATGCAGGTAAGGTATTAAACTCTCAAATAGCATTTACTTCAAACGTGGATGATTCTGGTGACACAATTACTATTGTTGGTACTGACACAAATGGTAACGATGTATCAGAAACTGTTACGGGGCCAAATGCCGCTACTGTTCTTTCAACAAATACTTATGCGACAATCAAATCTATTTCTCTAGGATCAGCAACAGATGCTAACGCTGCCAGTACTTTTGAAATTGGTACAATACAGTCAATAGCTGCTGCAGATATTAAGATTAATGGCTTTAATGCATTAGCCTCTGATTTTACTACTGACTTAAGTGGATCAACAGTTAATACTGCTAAAACTATCGCAGACGCTATTAATGTCAACACTGGTGTTCATGGTGCAGAAGTTAATGCTTATAACACACTAACGTCTGACAACATGGGAAGTTTTTCAATGACACAGACTTTCACAGTAAATGGTGAAACTGTTAACCTTGCAAGTTCTTTGGCAGGATTAGTAACTAACATTAACGAAGCTGTTTCTGGTGTTACAGCTATACAAAATGCTGACAACACAATTACATTATCAAATACTACTGGTGATGATATAATTATTGCAAGTAACTCAGCTGCTGTTGGATTTACAGCGGGTACTTACACTGGTTTCCTAGATATTCAAAATCTTGATGGATCAGGTGTACGAATCGAAGCCGGGTCTGTTGCAAATGGTTACACAGGTGGTACAGGGACTATAGCTGATTTAAAAGCTTTTGGGCTTAATGAAAGTAGTGTTGCTAACGTTGTCGAGTCAGATACTGTTAGTGGTACAGCCCTTACAGCTAATGAAGTAAAAATCAATGGTGTTTTAATTGGTGAATCAACTTCAGGATCTGCTGCACATATAGCAGCTGCTATTAATGCTCAAACAGCAGAACATGGTGTTACAGCAAATGCTTCTAATGCTGTTGAGCTTACGTTTGATTTTCAAGCTGCTCAGCCTTCTGCAAGAACTTCATTTAAAATAAATGGTTCAAGTGTAGACTTATCTGCAGCTACTAGTGCCGCATCTGTGGTTACTGCTGTTAATAACTCTAACATTGGTGACTTGAGAGCCTCTGCAAACTCAGATGGTACAGTTAAAATATCAAGTGCTTCAGGTGTTGATATCATTGTTGCTAACTCAGACAATGACTTCTTGACTGCGGCCAAAGATGTCCAAGGTAACTCCATCTATACAGGTTTTGGTAACGGTATATATGACCTAGATGGATTAATAGATGGTTTAACACCTGCGGCAGTTGCTAATGTTTCTATTGATACTTCAGGAAGTTCTTTAATAGGTGAAGTTGTAAATTCAAGGGTTGTTTTAACTCAGAATGCTACCTCAGATTATACTGGAACTTCTGCTAAGCTTGTAGTAACAGGTACAAACTCATCTGGTTCAACTATTACAGAAGAATTGACTTTTACTAGTGGAACTATTGGTGATCAAATTCAAGGGTCAACTGTGTTCCATACTGTTACTGACCTACGTATCAGTGGTACACCGGCTACTCAGTCATTTGATGTTGGTTTCAATGGAAGGGCTGCAAGTACAGGAACTCAGGGTCTTGACGTTGATTCATTGTTTGCAGTAGCAAGCGCCCAAGCGGCAGGTGCATTAACATTATCTGGTGATAAAGTTAATTCTGCTGGTACCTCAGTTGACTTGCATGGTGCTGTTGTAACAGTAACTGGTCTTGCTGGTGACTATTCAAGTAGTAATGTAAACTTTACAGTTGTTGGAACAGATGCTTTTGGCTCAACCATAAGTGAAGTTATCAACTTGAATGTTAATGACGGTGAAGTTCATGGCTCAACTGCTTTCCATACCGTGACCAGTATTACTACTGATGCAGCAATGCAGAGCTCCGGTGTACAAATTGGTACTTACCAAGTTGGCGACAGGATTGAATCTAAGGGTATGTTATCATTATCTAATGCAAACAACTCTCCAATAAAAATTGAAGCTGTAGGTAAAGATCATACTTCGCTTATCGCTGAAAATGGCGCGACTAATACTATTCTTGACAAGCTTGGAGTTCAAAATCAAAGTCAGTCTTTTGAGGTGTCTAGTCAGGGTGTTGCTGTTAAGACCATAACAGATGCGACATCTTCACTCGCCAAAATTGACAAAGCTATGGATAAGTTATCTTTATTCAGATCTTCTTTTGGTGCTGTTGAGAACAGAATAGATGCATCAATCAATAACTTAACAACATTAAAAGTTAATACTGAAGCTGCAAAATCAAGAATACAAGACGCTGATTTTGCTTCAGAGACATCAAAAATGACTAAAAGTCAGATTTTGTCACAAGCTGCAACGTCAATGTTAGCTCAGGCAAATGCGTCTAAACAAAATTTATTAGCTCTTCTTCAAGGATAATTTGGAGAGATTAAGAGAAAAAGGCCACCTTTGGGTGGCCTTTTTTTTTATTTAATTAATAATTTAATTCTGTAATAATTGGAGCACATTTTGTTGTGCTTTTCCTGCTTGTGCAATCATCGCCATTGCAGATTGTTGTAATATCTGAGCTTTTGTAAGTCTTGCTGACTCTTTAGCAAAATCAGCATCCTCTATTCTACCTCTAGATGCATTTGTATTCAGAGCAACATTTGATAAATTATCAATTGCCTTTTCCATTCTACTCATTAAAGCACCTAATTTGGCTCTCTCTTTGTGAATTCTGTCTAAAGATCTATCTAAAACTCGCAATGCATCGATTGAAGACTGCCTTGTTCTTACATTTACACCTGATAATTTATCTAATGTTGCAGCTCCTGGGGATGCATCAAACAATCCTTTTCCATCTTCACCGACAAGTGTAAAGCTATTACTTGATGACATTTCTAATTGTCCAGTAACAATCACAGAATCTGCACCTTTAGTACCGGCTGTTACATTGCCAGTTAATGTTGTAGATGGAGTAATTGAATAAATATCTCTAAAAATTTGTCTTCCTGTCACTGTTGCATTTGCTGCAGGACCGGTAATTACTTCTGTTAAATCAGTTCCATCCATAGCTTTACCTACAACTGTAAACGTTTTTCCAGATTCATCCCCAGAAGCACTTGTTATTGTTACTAATGCATTTTTATTTGCAACAGTTGCTACAACACCAACTGTTACAGCAGAAGGTCCATTTCCACTAGGGGTAATAGAAGTAACTGAAGCGTAAGTATTAGTACTTAAAGTTGCACTGGTATCTGTCACAGCAATGACTTCTTGTATTGTGTTTCCATAAGCATCTAACCCTACAATAGTATAATTAGAATCTACATCTGATCCATGAGTAATACTAATTCTCGAATTTAAAGTAGTAGATGATGCAAGAGCTCCATTTTCAGTTATAGCTGTTGTCCCGTTAGATGATGCATCAAATGTAGTTACAAGGCCGTCTGGGTCTGCAGCTGTAGATATCAGTGCGCCATTAAGTGTAAGAGCAGCAGCTGACCCACTACCACCTGTAGTTGAAATCCCGTCGGCGTCAGTTCCAGTAACATTTGTATCACCTAAACTTACGGCGTCACCGGCAACCAATTCATCATTATCCAAACTTGTTACTAGCAGTGATCTTCTTGCTCCAGTTGAAACTGTATCACCATCAAAGTTAACGTCACCTATTTTAATATCATAACCTTCATTTTGGACTAATATAATTGAAGACTTGTCAGTTGATAGGGTTGCGGATACACCAGTATTTGTAGTAAAATTGTTAATTGAATCTCTTAAATCAGACAATACAGAACTAGTCTTAACATGATTTAATGTAATATTAGCAGAAACGGTAGTTGCAGTTGTATTTTTTCCTTGAATACTAAAGGATATACTACTTTGTCCATTATAGGCATCATCTAATGTTTTTGCTTCTAGTTTTAGTTGTGTAGATGCAATGGCGCTCACTCCCGTTGCATCGAAAACAGCATTCACAGATGTTGCTATATCTCTAACAGTTGAACCAGCAGCGGCAGTAACAGATGAACTTCCTAAAATTCCATGTATGGTAAAACTTTCAGATTGAATAAGGTTACTTTCGCTTGTACTATCTACAGCATATGCATTGAGTGCTAGATTGGCATTATCAACAGCACTATTTGCTATATCAGTTGTTTCGTTGCCTTGAGATTTGGCTTTGTAAGCTCCCAGACTATCTAACCTCATGGATGATATTGAAAGTTGCGCAAACTCTCGTTCATGAGTTCCAATTTGAAAACGTCTATCTGCAAAAGACCCATCTAAAACAGCAATTTCGTTAAAAGTAGTATCTCTAGTAACTCGATCTAATTCTGCCAGCATTTGAATGACTTCTGCATCTAAATAAGAACGTTCTTCTGCATTCATAACATCTGAAGCAGATTGAATTGCGAGTTCTCTTATTCTTTGAAGTATTGACGAAGATTCATCTAAGGCACCTTCAGTAACTTGTGCCATTGAAATTACATCACCGGCATTTCTTACAGATTGTTCTAATCCTTTAATTTGAGCGGTCATTCTATCAGCAATTGCTGCACCAGCTGCGTCATCACCTGCATGATTTATTCGTTTACCAGATGATAAACGTTCCATAGCAGTAGTCATATCCCGCTCTGTTGCGTTCATCTTATTAAGTGCAAACATTGCAGCACTGTTAGAACTTACTGTTGGCATTTTAATCTCCAAATTATTTTCTCGGGAGATTTCTGCAATTGTCATGCCAAATTTAAGGTTTTAACTTACGCTAAAATATCAAATGACTTTTTTAATTGGGAAAGATTGATCGTAGCCATACTTACCATATTATATCTAGTTAAAATTTCATTGTGAAAATATGAAGGTGAAAAAGATGCTCTAGATCTAATATAACTCTCAGTGAGCGAACCATTACTAGCCGATTGATTATTAATATACACATGTCTAATAAAATTTGGTGGTGTATTATTTAGGGCTCTTTTAGTTACACCAGTCTCAGAAACTACTCTATTGTTTGTTGGCATGCTGTTTGCAGATAGACTAGTGCTTTCATTCCTTAATGGTTTAGAAGCATGAATTTCGCTAATTGAATATGGGTTCAGTGTATTATTAACAATCATTGTTTAAATTAAACATAAAAACTAAGAAAAATCAAATTTTTGACACTTAATTATTTATAGATGAATTTTGTTATGACAAATAACCAATATATTAATGCATATAAAAAAACACAACAGTCATCGAATGAAGTTAAATCTTCACACGAAGTAGTAAGAACTTTGATGAAGGAATTGGTGAATTCAATGCAAAAAATTGTTTTTGACATCCAAGATAATAGGAAAAGAAAACATGATCAATTTTTAGTAAACAAAGCTTTAGAAGAAAAAAAAGCTCTTCATAAATCCAAAAATTTAAGTAAATCATTATCTATTATTTATGGTCTTCAAACTAGTTTGGATTTTGATAAAGCTCTAGAGATTGCAAATAATTTATTTCAATTATATGAATATTGTCGTCAACAAATAATAAAAGGTTTCAGTCAACAAATTGAAGATGGGATTATAAAAGCCATTGATGTTGTAAAACAAATAATGGAAGGATGGGAAGAAATACCATCTTTAGAGAGATAAGATGGATAACCTTAAAAAGGATTTAGATTTATTAGAAAACCTATCAAAAAAAATTTCTGATTTAATTTATCATAATGATTTCTCTCAAATTTCTTTTATTGATGCTCAACGTAGAGCATTAATAGAAAGAATTAGGGAAAGTGAAATTCCTAAAAACAACATTAAAAAAAGAATTGGAAAAATAGTAGAAAATAATGTTGAAAATATAAAAATAGCTCAAGAAAAACTAATAAAACTCTCTGAAAATCACAATAAATTTAATAAAAGATTAAAAGCATATTCCTTCACTAAATAACAAAATCTCTTCAATTATAATTTTTTTTTCTAAAATTATTAAACAAATTGAGTTTCTGGTCGTAACTACTGCCGTATTCTTATTAAAATTCGTGGAGGGATTTTTTTTATGCTTAGTATTGGAAATTTAACAGCTTCTCAATTTATCCAAAGAAATATGTCTAATCAAATAAAAGACATAACTGAAAGTACGCAAAGACTATCTTCTGGAAAAAGAGTCAATAATGCTTCTGATGATCCATCTTCAGTTGGACCAATTTCTAGATTAAATACCCAAGTCTTGTCATTGGGAAAAGCTATATCTAACGGAGCTGAAGGGAAAATATTAACTCAAACAGCAGATAGTGGTCTAAGTTCAATTAATAATTTACTAGCTCGTGTTCGTGAACTTGCTGTTCAGGGAGGAAATACAACCTTGACAACAGCTGACAGAAATACATTGCAAGTTGAAATAGACGCATATTTAAATGAAATAGACGCATTAACAAAATTAATAAATTTTAACGCTATTAAATTATTAGATGGTTCTAAAGATAGTGTGAGTTTTTTAGTTGGGGAAAATAAGGAAGATAATATTTCTATCAATTTAGTTAAGTCCGATAGTACTGCCTTGGGATTATCAGGAGCATCGGGGGTTAAAGAATTCACTAGTGGCAGGGTAACGGGATTTAACTATAGTACTAACTTAGCTGCCAGCGATATTAAAATTAACAGCCAAAATGCACTTGCAGCAACATTATCATCTGATTTAACATCAGGTAATAATACTGCAACTGCATTAGTTACGGCTATCAATGCTAACTCCAATAATCATGGTGCTACTGCTACAGGTTTTAATAAACTAACTTCAGCCGCTAAAAGTTCATTAACTATGAGTAACACTTTTACAATCAATACTAATGTAATATCTATACAAACTAGTTTAGAAAATTTAGTAACTGAAATTAATCAAGAAGCTGCAGGTGTAACAGCTTCATTAAATTCAGATAATACAATTACTTTGTCAAATACCACTGGAAACGATATAGTGATAGGTGGAAATGCTCCAACTGATGCAGGTTTTACGGCAGGCACTTATTTAGGTTATATAAAACTTGTAAATGTAGATGGGTCTTTTGTTAAAATAGAGGCTATGACTAAAGCTAATGGATATGCATCCAACAGTGGTAATATAGATGACTTGGCAAGATTTGGATTTAATGAGGTTGACTCTAGCACCGTTATTCGATCAGACTTAGTTTCAACTAATGCCCTCACAGCATCCCATGATATTAAAATCAATGATATAGATATTGGTGCTTCTGATAGTTCGTCAGCAGCATCCAAAGCAATTGCGATTAATACTGTTTCATCCTTAACTAATGTTACAGCATCAGGAAGTAATATTGTTACTCTTACATTAAATTTTTCAGAAGCTTCTGCTGCAGCATCAAATATAAGTATAAACGGTAATGCTATAAATTTTTCAAGCGTCTCGAATGAAGCGGATACTATAACAGCCATAAATAATGCTTCAATTGGAGATATTGTGGCTTCAACTAACTCTAATGGAGAATTTTTACTAACAAGCGCGAGTGGTGCTGATATTGTAATAAATCATGCAGGAACAGCTGGAGTTTTTTTTGACGCTCATACTGATGCTACTGGCGCTACAATCGCAGTCAGCAGTTCAGTAACGTTTAAAGGACAATTATTGTTAACCCATACTGCTGGAGATGTAATTAAATTATCTGGAGATGATGTCGGTGAACTTGGATTTCAAGCACAAGCTTCAAGTAGTTCTTCAATTCCTGGGTCTATTATTTCTGTGTCGAGTTCCTCAAACGCTACATCGGCACTGACTTCAATAGATACAGCAATTGATACTATTGCCAATACAAGAGCTAAATTTGGCGCAAGTGAAAATGCAATTGATCATAGGTTAAATTATTTGCTGGATGCCAAAATTAATTCTACATCAAGATTATCTAAGATAGAGGATGCTGATTTTGCTCTTGAAACAGCTAGATTGACTAAAGCTCAAATCATGACAAAAGCAGCCTCTTCAATACTTGCGCAGGCCAACGCGAGTGGAGAAGTTTTCTTAAGGTTAATTGATTAAAAATTATTTTGATTAACACTGATTGAGTATTTTTTCATTTTTTCAATTAAGGTAGTTCTTCTAAGTTTTAATTTGTCTGCAGCCAGAGCTACCTTGTTATTAGTTATATCAAGTGCTTCTTCTATAAGAACAATCTCTACGTCTTGTAAATGTCTTCTTAAATCAATTTCATCATAAAAAGAAAACCAATTTTTATAATTTTTCGGATGTGGCAAATAATCTTCTGGATTGCTTGTTATATCTCCATTTTCTAAAGTGTTAATATCATCTAAATCAGATGTCATTTCCCATAAGGCGTCTTGTTCTTCAGCAATTGTAGGGACTTTTAATCTAAGTAAATTTTCATAAACATTAGAACTTGATATTTCTTTGCCAGGGAAAATTATGCAAGCTCTTTCAATGACATTCTTTAGTTCACGAACGTTACCAGGCCAATTATGTTTACAAAGTGCTGTTATTGCGTCGGGTGTAAAAAATGGTTCAACAGATTTATTAATATTCATTTTTTTTAAAAGTATCTGTTGTAAGACTGGAATATCTTCTCTTCGTTCTGCCAATGATGGCACATTAATAGGTAAAACATTTATTCTAAAAAAAAGATCCGCTCTGAAATCACCACTTTCAACCTTCTTTTCAAGGTCTCTATGAGTTGCACAAATTAAACGTAAATCAATCTTTATGTCTTCTGATCCCCCAACTCTTTGTATTGATTTATTCTCGATGGCTCTTAATAGTTTGGCTTGAAGCGGTAGCGGCATGTCACCAATTTCATCTAAAAAAAGTGAACCTCCACTTGATTGTTCAAATCTACCTTTTCTTTGTTTATCGGCACCTGTAAAAGATCCTTTTTCATGACCAAAAAGTTCAGATTCTAATAATTCAGACGGAATAGCAGCGCAATTGACTGTAACAAAAGGACCTTTTTTTCTAGAACATTTATGAATTGCTTGGGCTACTACATCTTTTCCTGTTCCCGTTTCTCCTAGAATTAACGCCGTACTATCTGACTGTGAAACCATAGCTATTAGATTTTTCATTGATTTTGTAGTAGAACTCTCGCCGTTAATCATTTCATTTAGAATGTCATTGACCGGATTATTTAAACTATTGTTACTCATGGAGTTATCTACCAAATTCATGTGAAGGCCCTGTCAAATTATTGAAAAAAAATAATTTATTTGTCATAATAATGACGTTTGGGAAAAAAAATCAATACTATTCATTAAAAAAAATTAACTTAGTATCTTTATCACTAAGGAAAATTTAATTATTAGATTTAATTGGCAAGCTTCTTGCTTCTGCTTTTATACAGAAATTTAGGAGTTTTTTTATGAGCCAAGTTATAGTTGTAAATAGTAATCTAAAGATAGCTAATAATTTAAGTGACATTTTAGAAAGTAGAGACATTACAGTTATTAAGGCTGGCAGTGACAACTCAAAACCTAATTTTCTGGGTATAGATTTAGTTGGGTATCAGGCAGATACCGTTGTTTGTTCAGACATCTTTGAAAAAGAAGTTGGAGGATCCTCAAAATTAGTAGCAATTGCTAGGCAAGCTAAATTATCGAAAATAATTATCATTAGCGAAGATAGTTCTGTTAATGGTATTGATATAGAACAAGAATTAGGTGGAGCGGTAAGAAGGGTATCAATTTCAGATTTTACAGATCAATATTCTTTGGAATTAATTTTTAACATGTGTTGTCCAAATATATCTTTCTCTGCTGGTGACATCAAAACTTATGAACTTTTATCCTTAGCCAAAAGGGTGGCCAACACAGATGTAACCGTATTTATTAATGGTCCAACAGGTTCAGGTAAAGAAGTGCTTGCTAATTACTTACACGAGAATTCAAGTAGAAAAGATGAACCTTTTGTAGCTGTTAATTGTGCCGCCATTCCAGAAAATATGTTAGAGGCCATTTTGTTTGGTCATGAAAAGGGTGCTTTTACAGGAGCTTCAAATGCGAATAAAGGTATTTTTAGAGCTGCCGACAAGGGTACCTTACTATTAGATGAAATTTCTGAAATGCCATTATCATTACAGGCCAAACTATTAAGAGTTTTACAAGAAAGAAAAGTTACTCCTGTCGGAGGCCAAAGAGATATTGATGTTGATGTAAGAGTTTTAGCCACATCTAACAGAGATATGGCGTCTGAGGTTAATCAATCAAGATTTAGAGAAGATCTATATTACAGGCTAAATGTTTTTCCTCTTCAAACACGTAATTTGTCAGCGAGAGTGGGTGATATACTTCCTATTTCAATTAAGATTTTAAATAAACATTATAAAGACAATCATACGATCCCTTATATGACTAGTGGTGCAAGAGAATTACTATTAGGTCATGATTGGCCAGGTAATGTAAGAGAGTTAGAAAACACTCTCCAAAGAGCTCTCGTTTTAAGCCGAGACAATA
>ERZ807291.7546-NODE-7546-length-12523-cov-6.185996_pt1 | contig 12523 bp, 12 predicted proteins | sample MGYA00521257_ERZ807291 | MGnify/ENA primary metagenome ERZ807291 (study PRJEB31413, sample SAMN03169783) | marine metagenome | biome: Marine; feature: Water; material: Subsurface seawater | place: North Sea | collected 2011-04-28 | depth 1 m m ...
CTTACTCAAAGTAGAGTGGAGGCTCCCTCTGGGATTTCTGGAGGAGAGGCCGGGAAGTGCGGGGAGCAGTTTCTCATTCGTATGGATGGCACCGAGGAAGCGATGGGTTCGCTCGAGCAGGCAACCGTGTATCCGGGAGATCGCCTTGTTATTCGAACACCCGGAGGTGGGGGAGCCGGGGAAGCCGAACTTTTGACCTGATCAAGCTTGATGAGTTCATAAATAGTTGTAAGGAGTGAATTTTTTATGAGTCGATCGTTACGAAATAGTTGGGTTGTTACATTCTTTCATGTGGTTTCATTTTTAACCTTTGGGGCAGATCTTCCCAATATTCTATTAATTGTCTCGGAGGATAATGGTCCCGAGTTAGGATGCTATGGAGATCCTTATGCCAGGACTCCCGTTCTTGATAGATTGGCAAAGTACGGCGTTCGTTTTAATCAGGCCTTTACCCCATATTCAGTCTGCAGTCCTTCCCGTGCATCTTTTTTAACAGGGCTTCACCCGGTGGTGAATGGGCAACTGGGACTGGCCACCCATAAATTTGCTTTATTTGAGGAATGGCCCAACATTTTCAGCCTCTTTCAAAAAGCTGGTTATCATACGGGCCTGATTGGTAAATTACATGTGAACCCGGAGAAGTATTTTTCAAAGCACATCGATTATAGAGCGATAAGTAGTGCCAATTTTGATCGAAAATCCATGAGTGCATATGCCGAAAATGCAGAAACTTTTTTTTCAAAAAGTAAAAAACCATTCTTTCTTTCGATCAATTATCCCGATGCCCATTTTCCCCTTATTCAAAAAATTAAAGAATATCCCAAGAAGCAAGACATGCTCACGGGAAGAGATGTAAAGCCTTTACCATGGATTGGCTGTGATACCCCAAGATTACGAGAGGCCACCGCAAATTACTATAATTGTATGAATCGCTTGGATTCCTTGATCGGGGATCTCCTCGGGGAATTACAAAAGGCAGGCAAAACGGAAAATACCCTGATTATTTATATTGGAGATCATGGTGCCCAATTCTCGCGCGGCAAAACGAGTGTGTATGATGCCGGGACCAGCATTCCATTCATTATAAATTGGCCGAATCAAATAAGTGAGGGATTAGTCCGGGAAGAACTTGTATGCGTCACAGATATTCTGCCCACATGTCTTTTGGCTGCAGGAGTGACTGCTCCTGCGCATCTATCCGGTCGTGCTCTTCAACCCCTTTTGCGGGATAGGCGGGTATCCAACTGGAGAACATTCCTTCCTTTTATAACTACTGGTGCGGCTCCTTCAATTGCCTGTCTTCAATTCGCTTACCGGACCGAGAAGTTCAAACTTATCATTTCACCACCCAATCAGGGAGAAAACCTCAGTGCAGTCGCCTATCTTACTGATTTGAATTCCTTTTACATTGCCGGGTGCAAACAACACGAGATTGATGCCTCTGTTCCATCGATTCAGGAGGTTTATAAAATTTACAAAAACCCTCCGGGGTATGAACTTTACGATCTTGAACAAGATCCTAATGAATTTCTCAACTTGGCGGAAGACCCAGAATACAAAACAATCCGTTCTCACCTAATAAAAGAATTTCAAAAATGGCAGAAAAGCGTGGATGATCCATTTTTTTATGATTCGAATGTCAGGTTCTGGATCAATGAACAGCAAAAAGCCAGGGGCACTAACTACAAAGGGGTGAAGAACTTCCGGTGGGGATACCTGAATGAGTTCTGATAACAAATTAACCTCTTGGTTTCGACCTTGTTCGAAATTAGCCTGCTTCACTGGATAGAAATTTTACAGGACATGATTTATATTTAATAGTCCTTAAGTGAAATTCATGACTTTTATGAATTAATTTATTTGAAAAAACTTTTTTCGACCCTCCCTTTAAAAATTTTTACCATTTCCTGACTTTTTTGCAGATAAATTGGGTTTGGCACAGGGTAAGCATAATATTACGCAACAATTAAACAGGAGGGGGAAATGCCAGATTTCAAATCATTCGATTCCACAAAGAACATGAGCTTTATGCAAAAGCTTTTGGCTCTCGCCACAGGGGTGAGCTTGGCGGTGCTATCAGTCTTATTCTTGGGAATTATTAGTCTTTAAGTACTCAGCGTCGCAATTATTCGACGGGTCGACGACCATTTCAATATCTTTTGATCTGTTGACATAGGTTCCATTTCCACTTTTCATCTTCCCACGAAGTGGATTTGTTTTTTGGTAACTCTTTTTCCGTTATCAATTATCGGATCATCCATTATTCCTTACAGCGGAAAAACTTCGAAGAATGGAGTTAACTTCCACGGAGAAGCTTCATTCAAATTTGCCATCCGAGATCACCAAGGTTCCGTCCTTTGGGAAAGCGGTAAGGAAGATGACGAAGTCCTGCGAATCTTTGCGACCAATGGCCGATAAACCGTTTTTTAGGGCGGGCAGGGAACGAACGCCCTGTCTCCGAAAATCTTTGCCTCCGACCAAACTCTTTATCTGTATGTCCGGGTTGACCTAGTTGATAAAAAAGGATGGCGGGAAATATCCCCGGATCAACCGATCCATTCCACACCCCATTCTCTGGTTTCTGATTATGCGAAAATTGCCGGAGCGGTTACTCCCGGTTCCATCTCTTCCAAAATGCTTTAGGATAAGGTAAAGACGGAGATCAACAAACCCATTGCTCAGGGTGCGATCACGACCGCCCTGTTGAATGATCAGATCCTTAAATATTTGAAGCCCGAAATTACCCACAACCCACAGGCACCAGGTTTGATCTTTGGCGGGCAGACCGTTACCCCGCGTCTGCGTCCCCCGAGCCACGATGAATTGCCGCGTCCCTCGCTCCGCTCCCTCCTCGCAATGACAAAATGAGAACTCCAACCTCTTTATTCCCTTCTTGGTAAAACCACCACACCTTGTCATCGCGATGACTAAATAAGTAGCATCCTTTGACTCCTCCAGTAAGAGAATCGCATCCCTTTCAAATAAAAAGAGAAAGCAAGTCTTGTAAGAAGGGCAAAGGGTCGATAGTTTCGCAAATTTTTATTTCATGAATTCTCTTACCCCCGACCGCATTCGAAACTTAGCCATCATCGCACATGTTGATCATGGCAAGACCACCCTAGTTGATCAGTTGCTTCGGCACTCTGGTTCCTTTCGCGAAAATCAAGCTCTGGATGAACGGGCCATGGATTCCATGGCTCAGGAAAGGGAGCGTGGAATTACCATTAAGGCAAAGAATACATCTGTTCGCTGGGGAGAGTATCTGATTAATATTGTGGATACTCCTGGCCATGCTGATTTCGGCGGTGAGGTTGAACGAGTAATGAAGATGGTAGACGGAGTTATGCTTGTCGTTGATGCTTATGAAGGACCACAGGCACAGACCCGATTTGTGCTTCAGAAGGCTTTGGCTGCCGGTTTAAATCCAGTGGTATTTGTAAACAAAATCGATCGGCCTAATGCCAGACCTGCAGAAATGCAGGACTCTGTTTTGGAACTATTTTTAGAATTGGAAGCCAAAGAAGATCAATTTGATGCACCATTTTTGTACGGTAGTGCTAAGGAGGGCTTCGCAAAAGCTAATCTTGAAGATGAGAGTTCTGATATGGAGCCTTTATTTGAGGCTATTGTAAAATCTGTACCACCACCCACGATCGAGGATTCAGATGATTTTCGCATGCTTGTATCAAATGTTGATTGGTCTGATTATGTGGGCCGAATTGGGATTGGGAAAGTTCTCTCTGGATGTGTTAGGGTAGGGGATCCTATTTGGAGATTACGAAAGGACATAAAACCTGTAAGGGGAAAAGTATCAAAGGTTTTTGAATACTCAGCATTGGCTACTCAAGATGCGACCGAGGGAATTGCAGGAAATATTGTGGGAATTGCAGGATTGGAGGAATTAGATATCGGTGAAACTCTTTCCAGCCAGGAAGAGGCGGAAACTTTACCTTTTGTTGAAATCGACCCACCTACAGTTTCGATGACCTTTTCCGTGAATGATGGTCCCATGGCCGGAAGAGAGGGAGATCGTGTTACCTCCCGCGAAATTCGTGAAAGACTGGTACGAGAGGCTCGAACAAATATTTCCATTAAATTTGAGGACACCGGAGAATCTACCGAGTTTAAGGTAAACGCACGGGGTGCGATGCAGGTTGCAGTTGTGGTTGAAGAAATGAGACGTGAAGGCTTTGAAGTTCTCGTCAGTCGCCCAACTGTAATTAAGCAAGAAATTGATGGTCGTTCACACGAACCATTTGAAACTGTTTATTTAGAAGTACCGGATGAAGCGGTCGGTGGATGTATGCAATCAATGGCTAATCGTAAGGGAATCGTTGAATCCATTTCAGCAAACCGAGGAAGAACTCAATTAGAGGCGACCATTCCAACCCGAGGGCTGATTGGGTTTGAATTTGAATTATTGAACCTTACGAGTGGTGAAGGAATCATGTCTCACCTTTTCAAGGAGTATCGTCCTGATTCAGGCGATATCCGTACGCGGCGGACTGGAACCTTGGTATCGATGGAAAAAGGGGAGTCGATGACCTATGCCCTCCGTAACATTGAGACCCGGGGCAAACTTTTTGTGGGACCGGGCGAAGAAGTTTATGAAGGTATGATCGTTGGAGAGAACCCAAGAACAGAAGATTTGCCTGTTAATCCAACTAAGGCCAAGCATGTAACCAACCACCGAGCGGCAGGTAGTGATAAGACCGATGCCTTAACTCCAGCCATTAAGTTTTCCTTGGAACGTGCGATTGAATACATTGCTCCCGATGAACTCGTTGAGGTGACACCAAAAGGAATCCGTTTGCGAAAGAGAATTTTAGATTTTAACGAACGTAAAAGAGAATCCAAGCGGGTTACTTCATAAGCGAGATTGCCTGCTTGCGTGCCATCTATTCGAAGAATAGATATCAAATAATGAAACCATGGTTTAACTTCTTATTGTTGACGATTCTTGTACTCTCTGGTTGTGGAGTCGGGGGATTGTATGGACCTGCTTATTACGATGAAACGAATCTAGGTGATGGTTTAAAACGGGTTACCTTTAAAGGTGGAGACCATCCGGCGACTGGTGACCTTTGCCTTCTTCGTTGTGCTGAAGTTACACGGGAAGAAGGATTTGCATTTTTCGAGGTGGTGGATTCAGAATCAGGCAGTTCCCTTAGGCATACGGGCGTGGCCTATCCTTTTCATCGCCATTACCATTTGGATGAGCCTTTTGTTGATGATATACCTTTTGTAACCAAGACGATTCGTATGCTTAAACAAAAACCTGAGGATGATTTCGCTTACCATGCGATAGAAGTGGAAAGATCCATGCGAAGTAAATATGAAATCGAGTGAAGTCGCTACTTGTTGACCTTCCCTGCGGTTTCGGATTTAATGAATTAGTATGAGTCAACAGATTGAAGTTAATATACCCGACCTTTTTAGAAAAGGATTTATCCTTTGGATATTAGTCGGGATCATCGCGGTGGTTGGTTTCATCACCTCCATGTACACCGTTCAAGCTGAATCTGAGGGTGTCGTCCTCAGATTTGGGAAATATTTAAAGACGGTCGACCCAGGTTTGCAGTTCAAGTTACCCTTTGGGATCGACGATGTGTATGTTTTACCAGTAAGACGCCAGCTCAAACAAGAGTACGGCTACGGGACACCGGGTGGATCTAATGATAATCAATTCTCTGAGAGTCGCACTCGAAATCGCGAGAAAAGTATGGTAACAGGAGATCTGAACGCTGCTGAGGTTGAATGGGTCGTGCAGTTTCGCATAGTCGATGCCAGAAACTATCTTTTCAAGGTAATGGACCCGCAAGGGACTCTCCGATATGTTTCCGAATCAGTTATGCGCACGGTGGTCGGGGATCGAACAGTTGACGAAGTCATAACCATTGGAAGACAAGAAATTGAAGAGGAAGCTAGAGATCGTTTAGATGCCTTGGTCAAGAAATATGAACTTGGTATCGGAATCGACCAAATTCAGTTGCAGAATGTTAATCCACCACCACCAGTTCAGGCATCCTTTAACGAAGTAAACCAGGCTCAGCAGGAACGTGAACGGATGATCAATGAGGCTAATGGTGAATATAATCAGGAAGTTCCTCGTTCCGGAGGTGTTGCAGACCAAAAAATTCGGGCAGCAGAAGGCTATGCTCTTAAGCGGGTAAATGAGGCACTTGGTGATGTGGCCCGATTCAATTCGATGTTTGGTGAGTACAAAAAAGCTCCTGAAGTCACCAAAACCCGACTTTATTGGGAATCGATGAAGGAAGTTGTTCCGAAAATGGGAAAAAAGATAATTTTGGATGAGGATGCCAGTCAAGTCCTTCCATTTCTTCAATTAAACCAAGACGGAAGTGGAGGTGTTCGATGAAGGCTTTACTTACTGTCATTCCAATCATTGTAATTTTAGCATCCTTCGGGATCTACATTTCTACCTATGTGGTGGAAGAGACCGATCAAGTTATTATCACTCAATTTGGCGAGCCTGTGGGTGAGCCAGTAACCGAAGCGGGGTTGCACTTCAAGATACCTTTTATTCAGGAGATCAACCGTATTGAAAAGAGATTTCTTCCTTGGAACGGTCCCTCCAATGAGATGTCAACAAAAGATAAGACTTACTTGGTTATAGATACCTTTGCTCGCTGGCGTATCAGTGATGCAATGCTTTACTTTGAGAGTTTACGAGATGAAAGGAGTGCTTTGTCGCGTCTGGATGATATCCTTGGTAGTGCAACGAGAAATGCGGTTGCGAAGCATGAATTGATTGAAATCGTTAGAACTAATAAGGATCGTATTGCTCAAACCGATGAAGCTCTAGTTCAAGGCATTGGGAAAGTGGGAACTTTGTATTCCATCAAGATCGGTCGAGAAAAAGTTGAACAGGAAATATTCGAAAATGCCGCCAGCAAATTATCAGGTTTTGGCATTGAACTTCTGGACATACGATTCAAGCGCATAAATTACAACGAAACCGTCCGCCGGAGAATCTACGAGCGTATGGTAAGTGAGCGTCAGCAAATTGCGGCCCGTTTCCGATCCGAGGGTGCTGGAGAAGCGGCAAAGATCATCGGTATGAAGGAGCGTGACTTACAGGAGATTGAGTCAGAATCTTACAAGACGGTTCAGGAAATCTATGGAGAAGCGGATGCAAAGGCATCTGCAATCTACGCTGAAGCGTACGATCAAGGCCCGGAAACCTCTGAGTTCTATGGTTTTCTCAAAACCCTGGAAAGCTACAAACAAATTCTAAGCAAGGATACGTCTTTGATCTTATCGACCGATTCTCCATTATTTCGGTTATTTAAATCGTTTACTGCCCAGCCGGTTTCATCTTCGGTCTCCAGTAAGAGAAAAGCGGAGACACCTGCTTCGGTTGCTGAATAAGTTAAATACTTAGCCTGCTGATTGCTTGGCAAATAAGTGGTCGGTTAGGGTGGGTAGCCATGGTACGACTTGATAATTAGAAAATTCTTTTGGCGATATCCATCTGCACTCATCGTGTTCCCAGTCTAGAGTGATTTTTTTGGTATTGGTTTCGACTAGAAACCAGTGAGTTTCGAAAATTACATCGTTTGCTTCTGGATAGAAAGGACCCGCGTAAGTTGTTTTGGTCATGACCCTTTCTGGGAGTTGAGTTTCTTCAAATACTTCCCGGTATGCAGTCTGCTGCGGATCTTCTCCTGGTTCAAGATATCCGGAAATACAAGACCAATAGCCTTGGAAACTGCCCACATGTTTCGACCTCTTTAAAATGAGGATTTCCTTTCCATGCTTGAGAAGGCAACTGATTACAGGTCTAATTTTCTTACTTGATAATCTAGGGGGGGATGATGGGGGCAGGCTCATGAATTAATTATAGTGCCTTAGGAAAGTGGGAGACAAACCAAAGCGTATTGGGCCAATGGTTTTTTTCGTGACGATGGAATTTCCTTTTGGGTGCAAAGTAGTAGTCTTCATCTTAAACCAATTCCCCCCCCTCGTTTCTAGTCGTATCGATCAAGTATCGCTAGTTATTTGGATTAAACTGACGGGCAACCTCGGAGGGGAAAAAGTCTTCCCGAGACCCCCACTTGCGGGTTAATTCCATAAACTGGGTACGGATGATTTCATTCTTCGTTTGCAAATTGATTTCTTTTGTTCGATCGGTGTTGTATAGTAGGAGTTAAAATAATTCTAACAAATTTGGATGTGAATACTTTGGCACTTGTAAATCAATTACCGGACTGGATGAACCATCAAGTCGTTGCAGGAAATAGTTGGGGGCAAATCTTACTCTTTTTTGTCTGCGTTTTCGTGGTCTGGGTGATTGCCCGGATCATAAAAGCCTGGACCCATAAACTTTCCGATTCATCGAGAGAGAGTTCCACCCGGAAAGTCTTCCTGAATTCCCTGGGGAAATCTTTGCCACTGCTCGGAGTATGGGCCGGGATCAAAATCGGAGTTTATTTTATTTATCTTGGGGAGATGGGTGGCTTGGCTGAAACGGTGGTTTTCACCGGGTTGGAAGTATTGCTGGTAGTGGCGGTAGCTTTACTCGTTTATTATTTAGTGGAAGTCCCTAGTTCTTGGCTTACTCGTCAGACTGAAAAGACGGAAAGTAAATTTGATGATATGCTCGTTCCGATTGTCAGGAAGAGTCTGCGGGTTACGGTGGTTCTGTTTGCGGTGGTGAGTATTGCCCAGTCGCTAAGTGATAAACCGATAAGTGCCTTGATTGCCGGTCTGGGTCTCGGTGGTTTGGCTTTCGCCTTGGCGGCTCAGGATACCATCAAAAATCTTTTTGGTTCCCTGGTCATTTTTTCAGACAAGCCTTTCGGGTTGGGTGACCGTATTAATTATGATGGGCATGATGGCACAATCGAGGAAGTGGGCTTACGCTCGACCCGACTGCGTCGGTTGGATGGTCATCAGGTCACGATTCCCAATGGGGAGTTAGCCAATAAATCGATTCACAATATTGCCAAACGGCCCTTCATTCGACGAATTTTTACGATTGGGGTGACCTATGATACTTCTCCCGAAAAAGTAAAGGAAGCGAAGGCAATCCTGGAAGACATTCTCAAGGATCATGAGGGATTGGATCCGAAAGGTGAACTGCTCCCTCGGGTTTACTTTAGTGATTTTTCTGCCTCATCCCTCGATTTTAAATGTATGTACTGGTATCATCCACCCGCATACTGGGATTACATGGACTTCAGCGAACGGGTGAATATGGAAATTCTGCAAAGATTTAATGAAGCGGGGATTGAATTTGCCTTTCCGACGCAGACTATTCACTTGGCGAAGGAAGAAAGTTCCTCAAACTCTTAAATTATATGATTTGGTATATCGTCAAACTACTGGTCTCTGCAGGTATTATTGTCCTGATTTCGGAGCTCTCGAAGAAACTTCCATTGCTTGCCAGCCTGATTGCCTCGTTGCCTCTGGTCTCGGTGCTGGGCATGGTCTGGATGTATGGTGAAAAAGTGGAAACCGAAAAAATTGCCGCCCATGCAGAGGGAACTTTTTGGTATGTGCTTCCATCCCTGCCGATGTTTTTAGTGATGCCCTGGATGATGAAGAAAGGAATCTCATTTCCCGCATCTTTAGCAGCTGGGGTTGCCCTAACCGGGGTGCTTTATTTGCTAATGACTAAAGCGTTGGCCAAGTTTGGGATGAATCTTTAAGCGCTTTCGGTTCCCTCTTCCGGGAACCATTCGTCAGCAGGATCAAAAGTGGGGATGGGAACATTGATTAACTTTAGTTTTCCCACGGCCCGGTGGATGCACCCGGGTTTAATCATTACCGTGATTCCTGGTTTTAGCTCAAGTCTCTCATCATCAAGCTCAAGGGTTCCTCTTCCTTCCAGCACATGGTAGATTTCGGTCATCTTCTTATGATAATGGGGGCGGCTGTTTTCAGAAATATCGACAATATGAAAGGATGCGGTGTCATTACCCGGTTCGATAAAAGCCCTCCGAGTCTGACCACAGGGGCAGGGCATGGGCGTTATATTTTTCATGTCTGCCACTAAATACTTCTTCTTGCCGTTATCATTCATGGAAATAACTTATGAATAATGAATTTATGCGATCAAACCAATAAATCCTCCTGGAATATGGAAGTATGAAATATCCGAGCCTTGGGATTATTGGTGCATTATTCGTAACCATGGCAATTGGTTTGGGTGCATACGGGGCTCACGGCCTTGATGATGCATTCTCCCAAAATCCAAGAATGAAAGGGGCATGGGGAAATGCGGTCGATTATCAGATGTTTCATGGCTTGGCCCTGTTTGCTTTGGGAATTGTCAGGATTGATCAGAAAAAAGCAAAATTATGGATCGTTTCCGGGATTCTTATGTTCCTGGGAGTCATTCTTTTTTGCTTCAGTATTTATGCGTGGGTATTTGGGGGACCGGAGGGATTGATTAAGATAACCCCTCTTGGCGGATTTTCATTTATCTTCGCTTGGGTCTTGCTTGCGATTCACCAATTCCTCACTCTAAAGAGTAGAAATTTAACCAACGATTCATGAAATAATGATTAAAGCTTTTATTGCACTTTTGTGGATAGCCTCGGTCTTGCTTACTTACTGGCTGGGTTTGGAGCAAGGTTCTGGCTCGGCTTATCCCCAAGCTGGAAACCCGGCATTACCTGATAATAATGCGGTGATCGCCAAGAAGAATGCGGGAATGTCACAAGTCACTGCCAAGGCTCCTCCTGTTCTACCTTCCTCAGATTTGTCAGACTCGGATACCATGATTGCAGCCGATCGAAATGGGGAAGAGGAAAGGATATCTGAAACACAGACTTCTGATCTGCAGGACCGAATCAAATCTTCCAACCCGGTTGTTCGTTTACGTGCTTTCTCAGAACTTTTGGAGGATGGATCACCTCAAAGTATCGAACAGGCCAAAGAAATTTATGAAAAGTTGCCGGAAGGACCTCAGCGTTTCAGCGAACTTCGCTTACTCGCTTTTAGTTGGGGGCAGTCTGATCCAGAATCCGCCCTGGAATGGTCCAACAATCTTGATGGGTTTGATAAAAGAATAGGGACCGGCTCTGTCCTTGATTCCTGGGCACGATATGATTCTGAATCGGCAATTGCATGGGCCAAGGAAAATTTCGAAGGCGAGGACAATCCCTATTACTCGGCTGTAATCAGTGGTATGTCCGAAAATGATCTTATTGGTGCTTCGGAATTGATGACCACCCTGCCTTACGGGCGTAACCGTGGCCGTGCCGCGTCTATTCTTGTGGAAAGGACATGGCAGATGGGTGAGGATGTTGCGATTCATTTTGCGGATAACCTTCCGGAGGGCTCGATTCAGAATTTTGCATTTGGGGAGATCGCCAAGAAGATTGCTAAGGATGATTTGGGCCGGGCCGTCCAGTGGGTTGAGAAGATGGATGAATCGGAGGTAAAGGTCAGGGTGAGTGAGGATGTCGCTGAGAATTGGGCGAAACAAAGCCCTGTGGAAGCGGCCGAATGGGTGTCGAATATGCCGGAGGGTGAGGCAAGGTCTGAGAGTATGGAGGAAGTGGTCACGCAGTGGGCCCGTAAAGACCCCATCGCCACCGCCGAGTGGCTTAATCAGTTCCCATCCGGTGAGTTAATGGACGAACCGATTCAGCGATTTGTTCGGGAAGTTGCTCGTAAAGATCCCGATACCGCTCTTACCTGGGCACAATCCATCACTGATGAGGAACGCCGAAAGAAAGTGGAGGCCGATGTTTTAAATATTAAAGTAATGCAGGCTCAGCGGGAACAAGCCGAAGCATCGGGGGCACCCGATCCCCAGGGAGAACCTCGTCCACGTCGAGGACCTCCCAATGCTCCCTAGGAAGGCAAGTTTTTCGGAAACAAAACGGTACGCAGATTCTTTACTGTAGATGATAAAAGAGGTTAAAATATTTATTCTATTTTTCCTTCCTTTTCTGTTACAGGCCAAAATTGATTTCAATCGGCAGATCCGTCCGATTCTCTCTGAACATTGCTTCGCCTGTCATGGATTGGATGATCCGCAGGGTGGCTTACGATTGGACTTTGCTGAGTATGCTTACAAGGGAGGGAAATCACGATTTCCTGCCATTGCTCCTGGAGACTTGGAAGAAAGTGAAATTCTCCATCGCGTGGTTTCCACCGATATGGATGACCGGATGCCCCCCAAAGGTGAACCTCTCAAGCCTGAGCAGATCAAACTTCTGCGCCAATGGATATCGTCCGGGGCTGAGTATGCAAAGCACTGGGCGTATGTGGTTCCACAAAGACCTGCCTTACCTAAGACACAAGTCCAGGGATTTATAAAAACTCCTGTTGATCGTTTCATTTTGGCAAAACTAGAGGAAAAAAAATGGATACCAAGTCGCCCCGAGAAAAAGGAGAAATGGATTCGCCGGGTAAGCTTGGGTTTGACCGGATTGCCTCCCACACTCGATGAGTTTGAAGAATTTATACAGGACGAATCTCCCCAAGCCCGGGAAAAAGTAGTCGACCGTCTTTTGGCTTCACCGCGTTATGGAGAGCACTGGGC
>ERZ807291.7547-NODE-7547-length-12522-cov-5.083260_pt1 | contig 12522 bp, 11 predicted proteins | sample MGYA00521257_ERZ807291 | MGnify/ENA primary metagenome ERZ807291 (study PRJEB31413, sample SAMN03169783) | marine metagenome | biome: Marine; feature: Water; material: Subsurface seawater | place: North Sea | collected 2011-04-28 | depth 1 m m ...
TGAGAAATAGAATCATAAACGGGAATCCCTGTTAAATAAAGGGTGCCCTTTTTTGAGCCTTCAAAATCCACTTCGACACCAAGCCTCGACTCAACGGCGAACAAACGAAGTCTGGTTACTACAATATATTGAGACCCTGATTCAAATTTCTGTCCTTTAATAAAGTCCATTACTTGATGGGCTAACGAATCATAATGCATACGCACATCGGTATAAACTTTGAATCCATCTCCTTTTTGATATTTGGTCAAACCTGGAAGTTTTTGTACTCGAGAAGTTGAAACTTCAGACTTTATTTCAGGTGATGCCTTTATTGAAACAGAAGCCTTCATGGTGTTTTTGTTGAACTCCAAGGGACTAATAGCAATAGCCTGAGGATTGAGCATTAAATAACCCATTCCATTCAGAGAAATTCCATTTTGCATTTCCTTAAAAGCAGGATCAATAAATCCACGCACATCAATTTTTGAAACTTCTAAATCAACCATTTTCATGGCCTCGTTTACGTAAGGCTTGGCTTGGTTGAAAATTAAATTTGTAACATCGATACCTAAGGGGAGTTTTATGGGATCAATGGCGATTAATTCCGTAATCTTAGACTTGGTTTTAATTTGGTAATTAGACAAAATTTCAATGCTACTTTCCATTCCCACATGAGCCTTTTTCATGGGTTCACCATATCCCAAACTAACACCCACGGTTGGCACCGCACAAGACTGCCCAAAACACATTGCGCAATACTCGCCTTTAACAGCATAGGTTAAATCAAGTCCCAAACCTATCCTATTACCTCCTTTTCCGTTTAGACTTAATTTACCTCGATCCATTTTATATTGATATCGCAATCCTTGACAGGGCGATTCACCACCCCTGAAGGTTTTATCAATATTGTTCTCTGCCAGTTGCAAATAAGGACCTAAATCGATCTCAAGAGGTACATCAATTTGAGACACCACTCTTGGAATAGCGCGTTGGGTTAACAATACATTGCTCTTTTCCGGGGGCTCGGGTTTGATAGTCCCACAAGAATAAAGGAGCGTACCACAAACCAGGGATAAAAACCTTAATTTCATTTATTCAATAATGATGCGTAATTGCTGAATTCCAACTTCGTTGACCAATTGTAATGTATAAGCTCCCGCTATTATATTTGGACTCCATTTAATTCGGAAACTGTCTTTGTGTCCAACTAATTCAATTGGATATTCCTTGCCAAGTGCATCCAATAGTGTTACTTGTTCTAAATTTCCTGCATTTATCAATAACAATTCTCCTTTATTTGCTGGATTTGGAAACGCCATAATCAATTTAGAATCACCTACCAAACTATTTAGTTTCACCGTTATTGTGAATTGTATTGTATCATTTTGTGCATTTTCGTCTAGGTTGTTTTCTGCAAAACAAAGCAATTCATACTCCCCTTCTTCTTCGAAATAAAGCACTTGAGTTGCTTGAACTTTAACCGAATCGCCCGGATTAAGCAAGGGTGAAGGCATGCGCTCGGAATACCAAGCGGCTCCATTTTTTTCTATTTCCAATACCAGCGTACCTGGGTTAACAATAGAATCCATTCCTGAGTTTGTTATAGAAACTACAGGATAAAGTTTCGTGTTGGTTTTATAATCCATTCCAATTGATGGAGAATCTACAAAATACACATTCAGGTCTCTCTTTGAACGAACCTCATAATAATGTATTAGCGTGTCGTTTCGACGGTCCTCGTCATCTTTGTGTTCAACCCATGCTTGGTAGTAGCCTTTGCCTGGTGTAATAAACTCTATCTGTGTAGCTAGGGTTGCCCTCCAAGTAGAGTCTGCATTCAAATCAAGCGTATCTGACGATTGAAATAAAATGGCTTTTTCAAAGACCCATTTTGTAAATACCCTTACACCTGAAAGGTCATCCAAACCCTGGTTTCGTATGGAAATTGTACTGCTGTCTACCCGATCGTTAATATAGAAAACCTCATTTTGGTTTGGTCTACTCATCGCGTCTACCAACACATCTTTGCCTATTTGTACATTTACTGTTTTCCATACAGTATCGTTAAGGTTATAGTTGTCATCAGGATGTTTTACCACAACCATTACTTCATATTTACCTGTAAAAAGAGGTTTAAAGGGCTTGGTAAAAAACACGGTTTCCTTATTGTCTGGTAAAACAGATATATCTATGGTTTCGTCAAACCATTGCGTTTGATTCCTAAATATTTGGGCAGTAATTTGGGCTTTGCTTGATGTCGAGTCATAGCCTAAATTACCAACATTAACAGACCATGTTTTTCCCATCGGGTCGGTGGACGTAGTGGATGGTAATGAAATTGAATCTACCTTGTAATCTGTTGGTCTTCCTACATAAAAAACACTTTGAAGCGAGTCATTTTCTCGGTATAAATCCATACTATCAGCAATCCATAATCTCGACGTATATTTTCCTTTTTGTGTAGGTTTATATTTTTTAGTGAACGAAAACGTTTGGGGCCCCCGACCGTTAACATCTCTTCTTAAACTATCAAAATAGACTACAGTGCCCATTTTGTTTTCAATTTGAAACATGGCATTTACTTGATCTGCCCGCAAAACACCTTCGTTATATATTTGAGCTATAACGTTTATGTTTTCTTCTGTTTTGTAAATGGTAGTGGTATCGGGAGATTTAATTTTCTCCGCCACAACATCTATTTGTTTATATATAAACGCGGTGAAAATTGCCGAATCGTTAGGTGTGTACTCATCACCTGAAAGATCGGTATATACAATCCATTTCAAACGACCTGTATCGTTACATGGATATGTTTTCCATACTAATATCTGAGAGCCCTGTGGTCCTAATTGGATTGTTTGGGTTTCGGTAGAACGCAATGAATCGCTCAACCATATCTCTGAAACAACATTAAAATTACCACTATTTGCGAAAGCAATGTTCATAATCGTGGAAATGGGTTGTAGGGTATCCATTCGCGCTACAAAGGTTGAACTTCCGGAAGGATAAGCCGTTCTAATGGTTACATCCTTTCTAGAACCAACAACAAACGTCTTCACTAGTGTGTCGTTGTCGATAACTTGGTCAAGTCGGTGGGATACAATTAATGTTAAGGTGTGTATGCCGTATTCCCAAGGGGCGAATTTCTTGGGGAAATTGAAAGTTCTAGACAACCCCGACGACAGTGTGTCATAAACCGATTCGTCGTAATGGAGCACATTGGGTCCTTTAATAATACAGCGAATTCTCACGCTATCTGTTATGTCGTTTACACCAATATTCCCAATACGAGCTGTAGGTCCAACCGTATCTAAATCGTGAATATTAAAGGTGTCTTTGGGTAGATTCACATCCAAAGCCACCAAATCATAATCGGCTTGTAGACGCGGTTCAATAATAAATTTATATGGGGCATCAGGGCTGAAGTCTACCCAATTGGTGTCTCCTAATGGAACCGCGTAAAAGAACGTTTTAGGTCTTACGGGTTGTTCCATTTGATATCCAAAAGCCACATTATTCAGGTCTAACTGACGCACACCTACATAAAAATTTCCGTCTACACGCACCTGTTTGGGCATATCATAGATATAAGTACCTCCTTTTGTAATCAGCGAATCGCTCTCCCAAAGAAGTTGGTCAGGTTTGGACATTGCCGTATCATGATTCCAAATTCCCAATTTGAATAACCTGCCACTTCCGCTGAATGCCACACTAATCTGATTTAGGTTTTTAGGCTTATTGCTATTAAAGCGGGCCACAAAATCACCTTGAGACCCATTAAACCCAATCCCTCCCGCAGCTGGAGGAAGTGTGATATCTCTGTAGCTATAAATATTTTCGTTGGCCAATCGTATGGAGTACCCTTCGTTATTGCTTGTGTTTTTATCCGAACTCAAAACATAAACCGTATCCGTTCCCTTGTTGGTTGGATATAAAGAGGGAACGTTCACAATTTGCTCTTGTTCCTTACTCAGATTTATATAAAAGCTATCCTTTTGTTGATTTGCCCCTTTAGAATAGGTGTACATTTTGTGGGATAGCAAATCTTGTTTACCCACATTGCGTATCAACACCTTTACACTATCTGGGTTACCAAGAGGAACCGGTATTTTGCCCAAGGTATATACTTTACGAACGTCTACATCTTGGTCTTCTCTTGGGAAGCTGAACCTAATACTTGGGTGGTACTCGGTCGTGTTTCGAAGTGAATCGTCGGCTGTAATTCCAACAGAATAACGAACCTGTGGGTTATAATATCCACTAATCGTATTTGAACCTTCAAAGTAGAACCGAATACTTCCTTTTATGGTGTCAAACTGCTCGTAATAAACCATTAAAGCTACGTTTTTCCCTTTAGTAGAATCATAAACATAGGGTTGATCAAACGGTATTTTATAAAAGCGATCATCAGGGCCTATGTGGGTTTTGGGGTGGTTGTGATATACCTCTTGGGCGCTGTCAATTTCATTTTGAAAGGAAATTGGACTTCCTCCCCAATCGGAGATGTTGATATTGTTCAACCAAATTTGCATAGAACAATTCCCATCAAAGCTAGCGCCGTCGATTCGTTTAAAAGACAAAGATGTTAGTGTATCGCCATGTTGCATATTTCCCAAGACTGCTTGAGGAAATATATAGGCATATTTCGATTGATAATCGGCTAATGTGTTGCGTGTAATTACAGGTCCAGCTACTGTGCCTATATAGGATCCATTACCTATTTGCACAAACTGTGAATGGGCTTCCCCAAAAAGAAAGAAAAACACACCTAATGCAATCGAGCGAATACTCATAAAACAAAAGTACCCAAATTTCACAGCTATATCCGTAATTTGCATATAAAGTGAAAAAAGCTGACATAATTAAAGAAATTAAGCAGAAAAAGAGCTTTCTCTGCACTGGTTTAGATACAGAAATGGGTAAATTACCCGGACATTTACCAAAAAACGAAAGTGGTTTTCTACAGTTCAACAAAGAAATAGTGGCAGCAACAGCACCTCATTCTATTTCTTACAAAATAAACACAGCATTTTACGAACAATACGGAGCAGAAGGTTGGCAATGGATGGAAGAAACCCTATCCTATTTGCCGAAAAACACCTTTAAAATTGCCGATGCAAAACGCGGTGATATTGGAAACACCAGCACCATGTATGCCCGTGCTTTTTTTGAGAGAATGTCTTTTGATGCCATTACCGTATCTCCTTATATGGGTGAAGATAGTTTAAGACCTTTTCTCGAGTTTGAAGATAAAACGATCATCTGCTTGGCTTTAACAAGTAATCCTGGGCATAAAGATTTTCAATTGTTTTCAAACTCGCAAAAACAGCACCTTTACGAGCGCGTTTTAGAAACCGTGTCTAAATGGGGAAATACCGATAATCTGATGTTTGTTGCCGGTGGAACGCATCAAGATATCCTTAAAAAAGTTAGATCTGTGGTTCCGGATCATTTCTTATTGGTACCTGGTATCGGCGCTCAAGGAGGAAGTTTATCGGATGTTGTGGAACATGCCGCCACCCCAGAATTAGGATTGATTGTAAATAGCAGCCGTGGCATTATTTACGCGGGTAATGACGAACGATACGCCGAAAAAGCAGGTGAAGCAGCTTCTAAATTAGCGTCAGAAATGGCGGGCTTCGTTGACCAAAACCTGGTGTAGAGCTCGTACCTGATCGATAACACCGTGCTCGTTATCGTTTATTATGGTATAGTCTACTTTCGATTTCAACGCATCGTCAGATAACTGCATATTCATTATTGTTTGGATTTCTTCTCGTGTGCGATTATCTCGAGCAATAACCCTTTCCATTCGAATTTCTAAAGGAGCAAAAACACCTATTGATTTGTCCACTGTTTTATCCGCACCGCTTTCAAATAAAATGGCTGCTTCTTTTATTACATAGGGCGACTTTTGCTCAGAACTCCATTCTTCAAAACGTTTAAAAACCAAAGGATGAACGATTTGATTTAAAGTTTCCCGCATGTTGGAGTCCACGAGTATTTCTCGGAAAAAAGCTTTGTTAAAATCGCCACTTGGCGTATAAGCTGAGTTACCAAACTCCGTGATTAAAAGACCCTTAAGGGTTTCGTCTGTTTGATATAGGTTTTTTACCTCTTCATCTGCATTAAAGAGAGGCACACCAAGGTGTTGAAATACGCGACAAACCCAAGTTTTACCACTTCCGATTCCGCCGGTTATTCCAACTTTAAGCATTTTATGCCTCTTTTTTGGGAGCTGGATAAGCGGCTTGGGTATTTTCCATGCTTACACCATTAAGCTCTATTTTTATTTTGCCTTCTTCTAGTTCGAGGAGGATAAACTTTTCGTTTATAGTAGAAATTTTACCGTGTATGCCCCCTGTCGTAACAACTTGATCTCCTTTTTTTAACTCTGAAATGAAGTTTTTAGTTTTTTTCTGACGGCGCATTTGAGGCCAAATCATAAAAAAGAAAAACACGCCCATTATGAGCATTAATACGATTGGGTCAAATCCCCCATTAGGAGCTGGAGCTTGTAAAATTGGGCTTATGTTTATTGTATTCATTTTAGTGATTGGAATGCTCGTCTTCTGTACTTAAAATATGCGCTTTGAAAATAAGAAGTGAATACGCATTGGTTGCGTTTTCAAACAAAACTTCTATATTCTTTTCTACCAGTGGATTGTCAACGCCACCTTTGCCTTTTGAGTCAAATGTAGCTACAACCTTGCCTTCTCCACCAGGGGGGATTATGTCTTCTGTCCATTCTGGTGTTGTGCAACCACAAGAAGCAGAAACTTTAGCAATTGACAATGGGCCCTCGCCTGTGTTTTTAAATCTGAATGTATGTTGAACGACATCACCGTCTTTTATGTTTCCAAACTCAAACACACTGTCTACAAACTGAGCTGTGCCTTTTGGTTGTTTAGTTTCGGAAGATTCTGGATTGAACTTTTCAATGTCGCTTGAGGAAAATTCTTTATTACTGGGCGTACAAGCAACCCACACAACACAACAACTTAGATAAATAAACGATCGTAAGGACATGACACAAAAATATTGTTTTTAATTTAAACCCCTACCCGTTTTATGGATTTCTCCACGACTTTCTAATTCAATTCGTAGTTTATCCATTATTCCATTTACAAACTTTGAACTGTTAGGTGTGCTGTAGTTTTTTGTGATTTCCAAATACTCATTAATTGTAACACGTATGGGTATTTCAGGGCAATGTAAAAACTCAGTTAAGGTCATTTTAAGAATCAATAGATCCATTACAGCAATACGCGAAGGGTCCCAATTTTGGGTTACTTCTGAAATTAATTTTTCGTAAGCGTCGCTGTTTTCTATTGTGTCTTTCAATATTTGAGATGCCCAAACCGCTTCCTCATCAGAAGCTCTGATTCCGCTTTTGATATTTAAACTATCCAAACTCTTGGAGAGTTCCATTGTTTTCAAAATATCTCTAACCGTAAAAGGTGCGTCGTCGAACCAAACGGGATATACCTCCTCTATTGCATTATTAAACGCTTCATGGGTTTCCAAAAACGCATAATACGTATTCTCTAAAAATTCTTTTTGTTGATCCGCATTGGGTGTAAAAAAAATGCTGTAATCCTTTGAAAAGTCATATCCTTTTAAATCGTTAAACCATTGTTCAAAATGGTTTTCTGAATCGGACCAATTGAATCCATAATAACCAGCATGCAAGGTTTGATTGTGAACCTGATCCAACAATTTAGTGCCGTTTAAAAGAGAATAATGATCCATCTTTTCTTTTGATGGATAGTATTTGCCTTTCTCAAAGTCTTGCTTAGCAAGGGCAAATTCACGCAGTTGATAAGGGAAGTCTAATAAGAATAAGTAGCATTCGTGAACCAGTGTCAGGCGCTCGAAAAGTTCTTTAGAAAACTGAGTTAAGGGTACCTCTTGGCTCTGTTTCCATGAATAGAGCGTTTGTAGGGTTTTAATGCGTACGAGTCGGCGTGAAATCATCAGAACGTTGTGGATGCAAAGATACAATATTTTTAGTTCTGCAAATTCACTCTGAAACTTATCCGTTTATATACGTTTAGTTTACAATTGTAATGTTTTGGTATTTAGATATTTGAATAATGAAAATTGAAACAAATATCCACCAAAACATTCAGTTGTTTGCCCAAGAGTTGGGTGCATCAGCGAGTCACGATGAACTATCTGAGCGTGTAAGAACAGAGATAATTAATGCTGCAATTGCGATTGCTAGAAGCAAAGAACCCCATAGCGACGTTCGACTGAACACCATTTATGATATAGAAAAAACCTTTATTCGCTGTTCGAAATTACTTTCTTCTCTATGGCGTGCTCGTAAACAGGGAGAAATAACCGAAACGGTCTTTTTGAATTTGGAAATTCAAATAAACGACCAACTTACGCGTTTGTTGCACGCAAGTCAACAATTGAAAATTATCAATTAATCGATGATAAAGCGAACTGTTTTTTTCAGTTCCCCATTATTGTCTTTTAACACACCTATATAGTGTCCTGGAGCAAACCTACGGCTGTCAAATCGTGTTTCATTTACCGTTAAGGGTTGTTGTTTTAAAACCAATTGGCCAACCGAATTATAAATTGAAAAATTAACACCGCTTTCAACCACATCATTAGGTAATTCTACAATTACAACAGATTCATCTGCCCGGGGAAAAACCAAAACTTTATCGTAAATAATGGTATCAATAATCCGTGCTGTTACTTCTACTTCCGATTCTGTGATAAGATCGCGCCTGTAGGTTTTTAGGGCATCGTACATAACAGAAGTTTGTCCTCGCGTGAACATTGTTTGACACTCATGGGTTGAATAGTCCATATAGTTTTCAACCATATCCGGCTCATCGTTAGCTTGGGTACAGGTGTTCCTCGTTTTCTGGCAGGTAAAGTTAGACCCTGTTCCCTGTAGGGGTGTATCATCAATATAATCATCTAACAAACAACGGTTTGCCATAAATTGATCGTCGGCCCAAATATGTCTCAATCCAAAATAATGTCCAAATTCATGAGTAGCGACCCGCCCTTTATTGGATGCCAACAAAACCGAGGTATTTGCTCGGGGATTGTTCTTGCCAATACACTTATAATGAATAACCACACCTTGTTCGGGATCGTCTACGAAAACATTTGATTGCCAGAATGGGTGACCAAATGGTGGATAGGCAAAGCCCAAAACCCGGTCCTGGCCATTAAGTGTTAAATCACAAACCCAGACGTTGATATACTTTTTAGGGTCCCAAGCGTCTGAACCCCCTCTGGAGTTATATTTCATGTTGTTGTTTACCCCAGAACTAGTTCCCCAACTCGTAACGGTAGTGGGAACTCTATTTATACCGTTTGTTGGGTTGCCATTTGGGTCTTTTTCTGCCAAAACAAATTTAATTCTCGTATCGCCTGCTCTTGATTTAAAGATTTGGCGAATGTTAACCGTGTCGGCATTTCTTTTTCGAAAATCTTCATTTAAGACCTCTATTTGATTGAAAACCAAACTGTCCTCAACATTCTCATTGTTGTTGGAATATAAAACATGGAACACAACTTGTACAACAAAGACACTGTCGTACGTATAGGTTGTGTCTTTGATTTGTTTCTTGCGTTTTTGAATGGTTTGACCTGACTTAATTGTTTGTATGTATTGGCGGTCGTAACTGTTTTTAAAGCCGGGATACTTGTTTTCTAAATGTTCAATAACCGCCGAATGTCCACAAGGCTCAATAAATTGTTCAGAATCTTGTTGTGCATTCAAATAGGGGGTACAAACAAATAAAACTATCCCCATAATATTACCAATACGCATCTAACTGCAAGAAACAAAACTTTACCCAAAACACCACCAAGGGTTATTGGTGAATTTTACGAAATGAAGGATAAATGACCTTTATTGGTTGTCACGCCATTCATAGACCCATTGCGACTGTATCATTTCGAGGTGACCCTCATTACACTCTTCACGGGTTTCAGCAAATTCGGGTATTTCAAGAACCCATTCAATTAAATCCGTAAATCTGATTCGGTAAATTTTGTCCTCGCCAAATGCATCTCCAAAACGCTCGTAAAGTTTCATGGCGATGTCTTCGTGATCTTTCCAATATATAGGGAGTTCCATTATGTTTATTTATTTGAATGTATTTCCGTTACAATTATTTCTTTTTAATGACCAATAATTCCGCTTTGATCTGGGATGGTTACAACCAAATCACCCCCATCTTCATCCAGTTTACATTGACAAGCCAAACGACTGTTGTATCTTGGATTTCGAGCGCGGTCCACATATTCTTCTTCTCTATCACTCATTTCAGGAAGGTCATCTTCTCCTTGTTCTACATATACGTGGCAGGTGCTGCAGCCACAAACACCACCACAGTTGTGGTTCAAACTAACCTCGTTATCAAGTGCAACTTCAAGAATACTTTCTCCTGGAAAAATCTCGGCTTTCACCGGATTTTTATCTTTTTCTTCGAATAAAAACGTAATAGTGGGCATAACTGATTCGCAAATATAACACCTCAGATTGCGTTTTGTTGGAACATTCGATGAAGCACTTATTGTGAATGTTTATACAATAAGGCTTATTTTTGCTCCGCGTTATGAATTTCGAACTAACCGAAGAGCACTTAGCGGTGCAACAAGCCGCAAGAGATTTTGCCCAAACTGAATTACTTCCCGGCGTTATTGAACGTGACGAACATCAGAAGTTCCCAGCAGAACAAATTAAAAAAATGGGAGAATTGGGCTTTATGGCCATGATGGTAGACCCTAAATGGGGAGGCGGAGGAATGGATACCATTTCTTATGTTCTTGCCATGGAAGAAATTTCAAAAATAGATGCTTCCGCGTCTGTTTGTATGAGCGTTAACAACTCCTTAGTTTGTTGGGGCTTGGAAACATTTGGATCAGAAGACCAAAAAGAACGTTACCTACGTCCTTTGGCCTCAGGAGCTGCTATTGGAGCTTTTTGTTTATCTGAACCTGAAGCCGGTAGTGATGCAACAAGCCAGCAAACAACCGCTTTTGATCAAGGCGATCATTATTTGTTAAACGGAACCAAAAACTGGATCACAAACGGAAACAGTGCAAGTTATTATTTGGTAATTGCTCAAACTGACGTTGAAAAAGGCCATAAAGGAATCAACGCATTTATCGTTGACAAGTCTTGGGAAGGTGTAACTGTTGGTAAAAAAGAAGATAAGTTAGGTATCCGCGGTAGCGACACCCATAGCATCATGTTTCAAGATGTAAAAGTACCTAAAGAGAATCGCATCGGAGAAGATGGTTTTGGGTTCAAATTTGCCATGAAGGTATTAAGTGGTGGTCGTATTGGTATTGCCGCGCAAGCTTTAGGTATTGCCAGTGGCGCATATGAGTTAGCTTTGAAATACTCCAAAGAGCGTAAGGCTTTTGGAAAAGAAATTATGCACCACCAAGCTATTGCCTTTAAATTGGCTGATATGGCTACAGAAATAGAAGCTGCGCGCATGTTGTGTTTGAAAGCCGCCTGGTTAAAAGACCAACACTTAAATTACGACCGTGCAAGTGCAATGGCAAAGTTGTTTGCCTCTGAAACCGCTATGAAAACAACAGTAGAAGCTGTGCAGGTTCACGGTGGTTATGGTTTTGTAAAAGAATACCATGTAGAGCGTTTGATGCGCGATGCTAAAATTACTCAGATATATGAAGGAACATCAGAAATACAACGCGTTGTCATTTCTAGAGATGTTTTAAAATAATCCGATAAACGCATTTATAAAAAAGGCGACTATTAAGTCGCCTTTTTTGTTGCTAAATTATTGTTTTGATAAAAAGTCTTGATAAGCAATGGATATGCCCTCCTCCAGTGAAACTGTAGGTTTCCAACCGGTTTGAAACAAACGACTTGAATCCATCAATTTGCGAGGGGTTCCGTTTGGTTTGGATGTATCAAATACCTGATTTCCTTCAAAACCTACAACTCGAGCCACAGTTTCTGCCAACTCCTTTATGGTGATATCACTTCCAAAACCAACATTAACAAACTGCTTCTCATTATAATTCATCATCAGATAAACCAAAGCATTTGCTAGGTCATCCGCAAATAAAAACTCGCGCATAGGCGTTCCATCACCCCAAATGGAAACCTCTTCCGATTGGTTGATTTTTGCCTCGTGAAATTTTCTGATTAAAGCAGGTAAAACATGCGAGTTCTCCGGATGATAGTTGTCGTTTAAACCGTATAAATTCGTTGGCATCGCGGATATAAAATTACACCCATATTGATCGCGATAGGCTTCACACATTTTTATGCCAGTGATTTTAGCAATGGCATAAGGCTCGTTTGTGCTTTCCAAATACCCACTTAACAAATACTCTTCCTTTAACGGTTGTGGAGCCATCTTGGGATAAATACAACTACTGCCTAAGAACATAAGTTTAGTGACACCACTTTTGTAAGCACCATGAATTAGGTTGTTTTGAATCATCAAGTTATCGTACAAGAAATCTGCACGATAAACATTGTTAGCGTGAATGCCTCCAACTTTTGCAGCGGCAACA
>ERZ807291.7559-NODE-7559-length-12511-cov-5.369541_pt1 | contig 12511 bp, 11 predicted proteins | sample MGYA00521257_ERZ807291 | MGnify/ENA primary metagenome ERZ807291 (study PRJEB31413, sample SAMN03169783) | marine metagenome | biome: Marine; feature: Water; material: Subsurface seawater | place: North Sea | collected 2011-04-28 | depth 1 m m ...
CAGAAGGTGCGACTTACAAGAAGCCAGCACCACATCCCCCGAAGAAATAGGCATAAGGATGATAGACCCTGTAAGTGCCTTTGCAGCCGCCCAAGCCGCATATTCCGTTACTAAAAAACTTATTACGGCGGGACGAGAATTACATGATGTAAGTTCGCATATCGGGAAGTGGTATGAAGCCTGCTCAGACGTAAACAAGGCTGAAAGCCAACGCAAGAACCCCAAGACTTTTGAGAAAATGAGCCAAGGCTCTGACAGTTTAGAAAGGGAAGCACTAGACCTTATTGTCCGGAGGAAAGCCCTGCTTGAGAAGGAAAAGGAGATAAAATTCCTACTCAACTATAGGTACGGACCTAACACGTATAAGGAGATGACCGACCTTAGAAAGCAGATTAGAGAAGAGCGCGAGAAGACAGTCTACCGGCAGATGGAAGCCAAACGCGAGATGATGAACAACGCAGTCATCCTTGGTCTATCTCTCGGCATCTTCGGTGTACTAGGCGGCGGTGTATACCTGCTGATGCTGGCATTATGAATGTGGTCATACCCTTAATCCTGATAGGCTCTCTGGCACATCCTGAGTTTGTTACCTGCCACCTATGGAAGCGTACAGAAGGCCGAGACGGTAAGGTCTGCGTGTATACCGGACCAAACGGAACGATAGCTTACCACTACGCTCAAAGGTCGTTTACCGAATGCCCCCGCCAGTTCCAGTGCAGGTATGCGCCTAACAGCAAGGGCAGGGTTACCTTGAAAGATATTATGAAGGGTATCAGCGATGGCTTCTAAGGCAGAGAAGATAGCAGCCGGTAAGAAGCGGCATGGTTTTACAGCGGTTAACAAGCCTCGTCGCGGTGGGCCTAAGAAGTTTGAAGTACTTGCTGTTGAGGGTGACAACGTGAAGTACGTCACCTTTGGCGATCCTAACATGGAAATTCGCAAGGATAACGCAGCCGCAAGGAAGTCCTTCAGAGCAAGGCATAAATGCGATCAGAAGAAGTCAAAGTTAACTGCAGGTTATTGGTCTTGCCGCAAATGGTGACTGTAGTCCAATTTCCCCAATTATCAGAAATCGACAAGCAGTTCTTACTCTTAGAGCAGCAACAATTACAAATACGAGAACAATCCAGACTTATTAAAGAAAGAGGAAATAACATGCCTAATGTTGGTGGTAAGAAATTTGGTTACGATAAAAAGGGTATGGCTGCTGCGTCTAAAGAAGCCAAGAAAACTGGCAAGCCTATGAAGAAAAAGGCTGGCTACTCCAAAGGCGGCATGGTCGCTAAAAAGAAGAAGTAGCCGCCATGTCTTTGGTCAAGAACATGAATGCCCGAAAAAAGTCCGGTAAGTCCCGTTCCAAGAAAAATTCAACGGTATCTGCAAAGGCTTACAAGGATATGCAAGCAGGCTGGCCTAAGAAAAAGAAAAAGAAAAAGTGACCGAGGAGAGGTTGTCCCGCATGGAGGACAAAATAGACAAACTCTCTGAGGCAGTTGTCTACATGGCCCGTATTGAGGAGCGTATCATCACGGTCTTTAAAAGGATGGATAACATGGAAGGTCAGTATAAGAAGTTTGATGACCGAATGAATGAGTTGGAAAAACAGGCCATTCAGAGAGGTCAAAAGATAGCCTTTGCTGAAAGATTATTCTGGGTCGCTGTAACCGCATTTTCTGGCTTCATATTTTTTATGGATTAATGTCGGAGATTTAAATGCTAGAAGCACAACGAGAATATACTGAAAAACAAAGGCTATTCCTTGAGGCTCTCATGTCTGAGGAATGCAGGGGGAATATCCGCAAAGCCATGACGGCGGCGGGTTACGCCTCTAATACAAATGCAACGGCAGTAGTCCGGCCTTTGTCTAAAGAGATTAACGAGCAGGCCAATCTAATGCTGGCTATGAATGCTCCCAAAGCAGCCTTTTCAATGAGGGATGTCCTTGATGACCCTTCGGCTATGGGCGCACGTAATTCAATAGCAGCCGCTGCTCAGATACTAGACCGTACTGGTCTGGTGAAGAAGGAGCAGGTTGAGGTAAAAAATACAGGCGGTGCAATGTTTATACTACCACCGAAATCTGACGATTGACTAAATGGCCTGATAAAACTCGTCCTAATAAGTACGCCAAGAAACCCTACGCTTACGAGGAATCTAAGGATGACCCCTTAGTACTGGTAGCCAAACAGGAGATGGTGGACAAGATTGAGCAGGCGTTGGATTACCTAGATCAGGGTAATTCTACTCGTAAGTCTGCTGAATGGCTGTCTAAGCAAACCGGAGAGACTATCAGTCATCAAGGCTTAATCTACATCTGGAACCGTGAAAGAGGTAAGGGTACTGCCAATCCATCCAAACGGCTGAAGGATTTAGGCAGAGAGAACCGTAAGAGAAAGCCCAAGACGGCTGAAGAGAAGAGACTAGCCACTGCTAAACGCAAGCAAGCAGACGCCAGAAGAAGTCTGACAATTGCCAAGAAGAACCTCGACACGCTGAAGCCAAAAGAAGAACTAGACACCGCTAACTTAGACTTCTCTTCCATCGAAGAGCAACGGCAAGATCAGGAAGTAGTCTTCGCTCCTAATAAAGGCCCACAGACTGAGTTCCTAGCAGCGTCAGAAAGAGAGGTACTCTACGGCGGGGCTGCAGGCGGTGGTAAGTCCTACGGCCTTCTAGCTGACCCGATGAGGTACTTTAACAATGGTAATTTCAACGGGCTAATCCTTCGCCGCACTAACGATGAGATGCGGGAATTAATTTGGAAATCCCAAGAGTTATACCCCCGTGCTTTCAAAGGTGCAAAATGGCAGGAGAAGAAATCACAATGGACGTTCCCATCCGGTGCTAAGTTATGGCTTACCTACCTAGAGCGTGACCAAGATGTTATGCGGTATCAAGGTCAGGCCTTCTCTTACATAGCCTTTGATGAACTTACCCAGCATCCTACTCCCTTTGCATGGAACTACATGAGATCACGTCTTCGTACCACTGATCCCACCCTTCCCATCTACATGAGAGCCACTACAAACCCCGGTGGAAGTGGACATGGATGGGTAAAAAAGATGTTCATCGATCCGGCCCCTGCCAATAAAAAGTTCGTGGCTACAGACATAGATAGCGGTGAAGACTTAGTTTATCCGGATAGTCATGCAAAGGCTGGAGAACCTTTATTCTACAGGCGGTTCATCCCTGCATCACTCGTAGACAATCCCTATCTAATGGAAGGTGGGCAGTATGAGGCTAACTTATTATCGCTCCCAGAAATGCAGCGGCGGCAACTTCTTGATGGAGATTGGGCAGTTGCTGACGGAGCCGCTTTCTCGGAGTTTAGGCAGTCTGTCCATGTGGTTGAACCGTATGATATACCCGATACTTGGACTAGATTTAGGTCATGCGACTACGGCTATTCTAGTTATTCTGCAGTACACTGGTTTGCTATTGATCCCAACTTCGGCACTCTGATCAATTACAGGGAATTGTACGTCTCTAAACACACCGGACGTGATCTAGCCAAGGCAGTCAGGAAGGCTGAACTAGGAGATAACATACAGTATGGCGTCTTAGACAGTTCTTGTTGGCACAACCGTGGGCAGTTAGGCCCGTCTATTGCCGAAGAGATGATTAACGAAGGCACACGCTGGCGTCCTAGTGATAGAACCAACGGCGCAAGGGTGGCTGGGAAGAACCGGCTGCATGAAGTGCTAAAGGTAGACGAATTTACCGGAGTAGCAGGCATCGTATTCTTTAATACCTGCCGTCAAATTATAGCAGACCTGCCTGTTATACCGTCTGATCCCAGAGGCTCTGATGACATTGATCCTCGCTACGCCTCAGACCATGCCTACGACAGCGTAAGATACGCAGTTATGAGCAGACCAAAGGCGTATTCGCCCTTTGATATGGGCAAGGGCATCCCACAACAAGTCTGGCGTCCCGCCGATGCAACATTTGGATACTAAATATGGCTATTATGGACAAACCTATCCCAGAAGACGTAACGGATTCCGACTTGGTGGTCCCTCTGACCGAAGATGGTGACGTTCTAGAGGAAAATCTAGAGTATTCCGGCGCAGTTGGCTTTGTCGAAGGTCAGTATCTCCGGTCTAAAGACGCAAGACGGGGTGATGAAACCCGTTGGCTGGACGCATATAGAAATTACCGTGGTTTATACTCGTCTGAAGTCCAATTTACCGAGACTGAGAAGAGCAAGGCTTTCATCAAGATCACCAAGACCAAGGTTCTGGCGGCTTATGCCCAAGTAGTAGACGTTTTATTCGCGGGTTCTAAGTTTCCAATTGGTATTGAGGCTAGGCAGTTCCCGAATAACGTAGCTGGAGCCGTTTCATACAATCCAAACGCCCTTACTAAGGATAAAATACAAGAAGAAGTCGGCGTAGACTACTCTCCTAAGACAAGTATCGTGCGTCCTGACCTTGCGCGGGACTTGGGCATGTACAAAGACGCCCTGCAGCCCATCGAAGACGATCTAGAACTAGGTACAGGCAAAGTAGCCGGTTCTATTACCTACGAACCAGCCAAACGTGCAGCCCAGAAGATGGAAAAACTCATGCACGACCAGCTTGAGGAAACTCAGGCTCCAAAACACCTAAGATCAATGGCTTTTGAGACTTGCCTCTTTGGTACTGGTATTATGAAAGGCCCATTTGCGCAGGATAAGGAATATCCACGCTGGGATACCGAAGGAAACTACGATCCACTCTTTGAAACCATCCCTAAAATTGAGTACGTCAGCATTTGGGACTTTTATCCTGATCCAGACGCTAGAAATATGTCTGAAGCAGAGTATACCGTCCAGCGGCACCGTTTAAACCGTACACAGATACGTGCGCTGAAGAAACGCCCACATTTCCGCGAAGAATCCATAGAAATCGCCTTGGAATATGGCGCAGACTACATCCGAGAGTACTGGGAAGACAGTTTAGAAGAAGAATCCACCTCATCTGACATGGATCGGTATGAAGTACTGGAATATTGGGGCGTATTAGACGCCGAATTAGCCGAAGAAGCCGATATAACCATACCCAAAGAATTAGCCAAAAAAGACGAAATACAGGTGAATATATGGGTATGTAACGGTCAAATCCTGCGTTTGGTCCTTAATCCCTTCACACCAGTGCGTATTCCCTATCAGGCAGTGCCGTATGAGTTAAACCCATACTCATTCTTTGGCATAGGCGTGGCTGAGAATATGACCGACACGCAACTGCTGATGAATGGGTTCATGCGTATGGCTGTGGACAATGGTGCGCTGTCTGGAAATTTAATCATCGAAGTAGATGAGACTAACCTAGTTCCGGGCCAGGATATGTCTGTGTACCCCGGCAAAGTGTTTCGGAGGCAATCCGGCGCGCCGGGGCAGGCCATCTTCGGGACCAAATTTCCCAATGTTTCCCAAGAGTTACTGATGATGTTCGACAAGAGCCGTCAGCTTGCAGATGAAGCCACTGGCATCCCGTCATATTCACATGGTTCCGGTGCAGTAGGCGGCGTAGGTAGAACAGCCAGCGGTATGTCCATGCTGATGGGTGCGGCTGCCCAGAACATCAAAGCGGTGGTACGCAACGTGGATGATTACCTGCTATCACCACTGGGTAAGAGCCTCTTCGCGTTTAATATGCAGTTCAACTTCGACAAGGAGTTTATCGGTGACCTAGACGTTAAAGCGCGTGGCACTGAAAGTCTGATGAGGAATGAAGTGCGTAGCCAACGACTACTGCAGTTTATGCAGATGACCAGTAATGAGCAGATGGCACCATTTGTTAAGTACGACTACATCCTGCGCGAACTAGCTGCATCGATGGACTTGGATGAGGATAAAATCCTTAATGATCCACGCGAGGCGGCAATCCAACAGAAGATGATGGCTGAGATAAAAGCACTCATGCCAGAGCAGCCAGCACCGCCACCACAAGCGGCTCCAGAAGGCGGTCCACCCGTTCCATCACCGGCAGACCCTACTGGCAATGGCGGGGGTAACATAGCCGCTGGTGCGGCTCCAGAACCAGATGCTGCCGGTTTCACTGGTGGCGGTGGCGGGGCTAACGGTGGTCAGCAGCCTCAACAAGCACCGCCAGCCCAGATGATGTAAAATGTATACTTTTGTGCTGATGGTTTACCTTGGCGTGGATAGGCAGTTGATCGAAGACACAATGGTCTTCACCAACATCGACCACTGCAATTACTACGCGCAGGAAATCATCAGACGTTTCTCGTCCCACGCCCTTACTCCAGAAGACAAGGTCGTGGCGTACTGCCTACCTAAATATACTGAGATTAAATAAGACATGGATAAACAGTTTATTCGATCACTACTGCCGCTGGTCAACGACAAGACCAGCATGGACCTACTCCAGACTTACGCAGATGCACGTATTAGCCAGCATCTTAATCAGATGAGCATGGAAAAGGATATGGAGAGAGTTAAGCGCATTCAAGGCGCAGTTGCGGAATTACGCCGCATTAGCACTCTCCGAGATGAAATTATTACAGGTGCCAAATAATGGGTTATTTCTCTGACATATTTAAATCTGATGATGCTCCGGTTGAGAGTGATGACCTAGAACAGACTGCAGGATTTTTCAGCCAAGAGCGCGGTCAGGCGCGTAGCAAGGCTTTGAATGATTCCATTAGATATTACTTAGGCCCGTACCTTGGTGCAAAAAATGGCTTACTAGACAGCGGTAATCAATTATTAAATCCAGTGGTAGGTCTGCAAGATTCCGGTGTTGCATTTAAAGAAGGTCGTTATGTCGATGGCGTTACCGACTTAGCCGGTGCTGCAGTACCACTAGCCGGTGCTGTAGTTGCAAAACCTCTAGCAAAGGCAGTTGCTAACAAAGCAGATGACGCCGTCGATATGGTCAGTGAAACTCTAACCGGCTTCTCTGCTAAACCCAAACCGTTTGATCCTAGTAGACGTAAGGCAATGACACAAATGGGAGCGGCTGCAGTAGCAGCACCGGTTTTGGCGTCTGATGCAACCAGAGGCGTACTGGAGGAAGTTATAGCACCTGTAGTGAAGAAGACTGTAGGTTCCACGCCTTTAACCGCCGCCTTTGAAAAACTAATGACTAATAAGTCTTCAATGGAGAATATTTTAGAGCAAGAGAACAGTATTTTTAGGAATATGCGACAAAGCGATCCGTATATGAATACTCCTTTAACGACAGATCAAAATACTCTCTTAAATTCTTTAGCCAACACTAGAAATACAATTAACCAAGACATAATTACTTCAATTGACGAGATTGTGGTAAATGTTGACCCTTCTTCTGTTAAAGGGCTTTCTGATACTGATCTTAATTCCTTGCTAGAGGAAGTTTCCAACAGAACGTGGACTATTGACCCAGATATTGCGGATGTAGATGTAGTTATAGATACTCTTATGACTGAAGTGCAGCGTAGAGGTTTGCGGATCGGAATGTCTCAAACAGGTATGCCGCCTGCGAATGTAGCAGCCAATATGGTTCCCAAGGATATGGGCGGGGAGACATTACCAGACTTATGGTCTGTGCCGGACCAAGCAATATCCTCTGCTGATACTTCCATAAATTCTTCTAAACTGCCTGCAGGGTACAAAAAACTAAAAGAAATGGGCGTTTTTAAGGAAGGTCAGGTTGTTGTTGATATTGGTGGAGGCCGTTTTGACAACGCAGTAGATGATTTAGCAACGCAAGGTGTGGACCTAAAAGTATACGATCCATTTAATCGTAGTGCAGAACATAATAGAGGAGTTGCTTCAGTTGTAGCAAATGGTGGGGCTGATGTTGCGATATCAAATAACGTCCTAAATGTTATTGAAGAGCCGGAGAATATTACACAGGTAATTATGCAGTCGCAAAATGCTATTAAAGTAGGTGATAAAGCCTATTTTACTATCTACCCACGCGACAAGTCGGGAATAGGTATTCAAACATCTAAAGGATATCAGCGTAATGAGCCTACGTCTGCCTACGTTTCTCGCGTCGAAGAAATATTTGGCGAAGGTAATGTAGAGCGTCGAGGTGATGTAATTATCGCTACTAAGTCTGCAGACGATGTACCCACCTCATTAGACGCACAGACTACGCAAGCCTTTGGTACTAACGGTGGACCGTCTATGCAGTCTGGACCTGCAGAGATTGGCCCACAGAAACGTGTGGACACCCGACTTCCAGCAGAGGTTGTTAAAGACGATACCTTGAAAACTGGCGCGATGGTTTCGGACGGGGATTCCTTAATGGGCAACCCTAATATGTACGACAACCTAGTTATGATGACTGACCATTACCCCGGTCTGAAGAGACTTTATTCTGATGATGTTGCTGAAATTAGAGGTAATATTACAAACCGGATGACTGATAATATAGTTAGCCTGTACGACATGTCTGACAAGCTAGGTATCGCTAAAGACAGCGCAAATTGGTACGTTGGTGCTAATCGTATTGCTAACGGACTAGCCTCTAGATTTGGCATATCTGACACAAAAGCGGCAGGGGTTTTGGCAGTAATGTCCCCCCAAAAAGATTGGTTCCAAAACGTAGGTCTGGGTGAGCGTATTATTAAGCACCATACCGAGTTAGGCCCAAATGCCCCTTGGACGCCTGAGATGGAAGCCATCACTGTTACTGTACCTGCTTCCAGAAGAGGCAAGGGCAAAGCCAACAATACTGCGTGGCAGGATGGTAAGAATGGGGCAATACTAGACGCCATCAAAGGTAAGGCTTGGGGTCAACTAGAAACCCCTATGGAAAAGGCTTTGTGGCTTCGGGCTTATGATGAGGCCCACTTCGGTAAGAATTTCAGAGAAATTAGCCCAGACGGCGATATTCTTGGATATGACATAAAGAAGGATGGTAACCCGTCTGCTATTGCACACCAAGGATTTGGAGACATTGCCAAGGCAGTCCGTATTTTGGAAGGAGAGGGAACCCTTACCTCCATATCACCAGAACTAGGCGGCAACCACAAAGTCCGTAACTTCTTCAACAACATCCTTAATCCTGACAGCCCTGATGACGTTACTGTAGATACTCACCAGATTGCGGCTGGGCTATTTAGACCTCTAGGCTCTAGCGCAGTAGAAGTACATCACGGACTTAATGGGGCAAATATAAAGGGCAACCCTGCCAGATGGTCTAACGAAGGTAAGGCTGAAACTGGTATGGCTGGCAGTTATGGGCTGTACTTTGATGCTACGACAGACGCTGCATCTCTAAGAGGTACACTTCCACGCGAAATGCAATCCATTTCATGGGAACAACTACGCACATTATTTCCTAATAATCTAAAGCAAGACAAAGACTTTGTATCCCAAACTGAAGGTATTTGGAGAGCAGTCGATAGTGGAACTCTTTCTTCTATGGGTGCCAGAGAAGCAATTATTAAGTTAGCCCAAGAAAAAGGTGCTGGCGGCGTACCTGATTGGAAAAATTACAAAGGTCCACGGCGAGATATAGGCACTTACGCTACAACTGCAGGCCGCGCAGCCGGTGCTGGTACGCTTTTACTAGGCTCCGCTGGATTGGCTACTGCACAAGAAGAAGATGAAGGATTTGCCACTCAGCCGGATACGGAAGCACCTAGTAACGGTGCCTTTGGCAACAGCGAGGCATGGCGGGGTTTTGTGGAAACTCTTGTACCACCAATTAACGCTGCTGTCTCAGGGGCTACGTCTGTAGGTAGGGAACTTGATAAATACTTCGGAACGGAAAACATGACTGCTTTTCCAAAGATCAATCAGTCCTCTAAGGCAATGGATGGAACAGCCTCATCTGAAGAGGATCGATAATGGCACTGGGCGGTTTGGCAACAACTAACAAGGGCATCACAACGCCGGAAGGATTAATCATGGCTAAGAAGAAATTCCAACTGGACGATAAAGATGCCGATACAAACGGTGACGGCGAACTGAGTACCCGTGAGAAGGAAATCGGCAAGGCAGTCCAGCGCAATGTAGACACCGATGTAACAGACGATGACAAGGTGCAGATGTACCACGGTGGTATGGCTACTTATGGGTCATCTTGCGGGTGCGGGGCAATGTCAGAAGAAGACTGCATGTGTGGTATGATGGACGGCCTCATGGGCTTCGACGGCATATCAGGCAATCCCATCCCAGTAGGCTCCAACGCAGAAAATGTACGAGATGACATAGACGCCAAGCTGTCTACTGACGAGTACGTCCTGCCAGCGCATGTCGTGAAATGGCACGGCCTCAAGCACATTCAGATGATGCAGAGTGAAGCGGAGATGGGTCTGATGTCCATGCAGATGGACGGCCTTATTCAACATGTCGAAGAGAAATCCCATAGCGAAAGTTCTAAGGACGGCGAGGTATCGCCCAAGAATAATTCCAAACAAAAAGGTGCCGAAGCGGAAGCCGAAGCACCCGAAGAAATTTACTCCGGAGAAGGAGTAGATGTCGAGGTCGCTACTGTAAAAGTAGACGATCATTTAACGGATGAGGGTGACAAGGAATTGCGCCCAAAAACATCTAAACTAGCCGGAATAGTCAAAAAGAAGAAGTATGTCTAACCGGATATAATTGGATATAATTGGATACCCGAATTGTCGGACCCAAGGAGTAATAATGGCTAAAGAACGATATCAACGTGTGGAAGACCCGACAGACAACCTGTCTTATGCGGAAGAATTTGCACAAGTCCACGGGCAACAGCAACAGCCTGTAGAGCATTTGGACGCTGAAGAAGAGTCCTACAAAAAACGCTATCAGGACATTCAACGTCATATCCAGACTGTGCGTAATCAGTCGGATGAGAAGATTGTAGCGATGCAGAAGCAACTGGACGATGCCACTCGCCAACAGATCAGGTTTCCAAAAACTGATGAGGAAGTCGAGGCTTGGAGTAGCAAGTACCCTGATGTTGCGAAGATCGTGGATACGATTGCCCGAAAGAGGGCTAACGAAGCCTTGGCTGAAGGCGAGAAACGTCTTGAGAAGGTAGAGCGTTTTGAGAAGCAAGTCCAAAAGCAAGGTGCTGAACAGCAGCTAATGCAACGGCATCCTGACTTCGCTGAAATACGGCAGGATAAGAAATTCCACGATTGGGTGGCTACACAACACCCATCCATTCAAGACAGCGTATACAAGAACAATACAGATGCAGATTGGGCCTCAAGCACCATCGATCTGTACAAGGCTCAGACGGGCGGTAGACGCTCAAATGGAGCAGCACAAGCAGTAGGCCGCACAAGCGCGTCACAGCCGCCGTCTACTGGTAAGATGAAGTATTCAGAGAGCATGATCGATAAGATGTCTGATCGTGATTATGCCAAGCATGAAGATGCTATCATGGAAGCCATGCAAAGTGGGAAGTTCTTATACGATCTTTCTGGTGCTGCGCGGTAACTAAGTGGCGTTTGAATAAATTAACTATTGTATTTACCTGACCATTGTGTTATAATGGTTATATTGAACGACTTAAAGGTAGGACACTACCAGCCTATTCCGGCTAAAGTAGTATACCCCGCCTAACTCTCACAGATAATAATAAAATTAAGGTCTACCGGACTAAAGAGAACCGTACACTTGTACGCCACCCTCTAAAGTGCGCCATCATAATTTTAATTGTCTGATCTAGCTGTCTCTGCGCGTTTTTATTGCGAATGATTGTCGTTCTCAAATCGCATAACGTCAGAGATTTTCTTCAAGCCATTTCATTCAAGGAGAAATCATAATGGCATTTCAATCAGCAGCCTCTGGTTCAGCACTTACCGGTGGCATTAACAATTCGGGCGCATGGAATAACCTTACATCAGGTAACTTCAGCCCAGTAATTTATAGCAAAAAAGTACAGAAAGCTCTGAGAGCCTCTTCTGTAATTGAGGCTGTAACCAACACTGATTATACCAATGAAATCAATAACATGGGTGACTCAGTGAACATCATCAAAGAGCCAGATATCACTGTCTCGTCGTATTCCCGTGGACTCGGATTAGCAACACAAGCACTCACGGATGCGGCCTTTACTATGGTCATAAATAAAGCGAACTACTACCAGTTTGCGATGGACGATATCGAAGAAGCGCATTCGCACGTCAATTTTGTGGATTTGGCAACGGATCGTGCTGGCTATAAAATGAAGGACGCAATGGACGCAGAAGTACTTCGCCATATGGCGGGTTACACCGATGCGACTACTGCTCGTACTGCTCTGGAAACAGGATCGACTAAAGCTGATGCTGGTGCAGACAATGACGAACTGCTTGCAGCCAACAAACTGCGCGGCAACGCCTTCTCTGGAGTGTCTGGCGATAGCACTAAGGCTATTCCAATTGCTGCAGACGGTGGTACTGGTATCATTACTTCTCCTTTGGAGATTATGAACCGTATTGCTCGGATGATGGATCAGGCAAATGTCGATACTGATGGTCGTTATATCGTTGTGGACCCAGTGTTCTGCGAAGTCTTGCTAGACACCTCGTCAAAACTCATCAATTCCGATTTCGGTGGTGGTGATGAACTGCGTAACGGCAAGCTGCCTAATAA
>ERZ807291.7561-NODE-7561-length-12510-cov-10.648495_pt1 | contig 12510 bp, 5 predicted proteins | sample MGYA00521257_ERZ807291 | MGnify/ENA primary metagenome ERZ807291 (study PRJEB31413, sample SAMN03169783) | marine metagenome | biome: Marine; feature: Water; material: Subsurface seawater | place: North Sea | collected 2011-04-28 | depth 1 m m ...
GGCAATGTATGATGCAATAATTCCGTTCCGACATTCACATCTTTGGGAGAAATTTCATTTCCATCCGATTTTACGAGTGAATGATCATCTGTTACATCTACTACACCTGTGTGTGTTAATACACGTACCATGTTTTTGTGTTCAGCAAGTGTGTGACGAATAACTCTTTGTAGTGGTGTCCAACCTTTTTCTGTCCATGATTCTACACCATCTAATTCGCAATATTCTTTGGTTTCTTTTCCTTTTTCTGTACATACAGTCCATTGATCGTTTCCGTATTTTGTAGCTAGTTGTTGAATGGTAATGATTTCAACTACATCATGGACACGGATACACACTGGTGTATAATGTGCAACACTATCACCATACACATATTGTGAACGTGTTCGTGTAATACGTGCTTCTGAACCTTTTGAACTTGTATACACAGAATCTTTATAAATTTCTTCAACCATTCGTTTTGCATATATGATCATTTGTCGCCCGGTGGCGGTAATGGAAGCAGCCACATCTTTTTCAAAGAAAGTCGATACACTTGATCCCATTTGTCCATATAAACTATTGGCAGTGACTTTGTAGCCGAGCTGTCGTTTGTCCAACACATTGGCAATAAACGGATCTTTTTCGCTTTCCGCTTTTACTCTTGTTTCTTTCCGCGCTTTCAACAAATCCCCAATGATATTCGGGATAATGCCTTCTTTGCCTTGCGCCCATCTGCATACTTTCTTCCCACTTTTCACTTTGTCTTTTCGTCCTGGTTTCCCGCTCGCGGTATATCGTTGTACCGTTTCATAATTGTCGAATTCGGTGTAGATGTAATCGTAATTAGGTAGATTGTCGTATTGTTCTGTTTTTTTTAGCAACGCCTCCTTGTTTTTAGAGGTCACTACAATATCATTAATCTTAATCAATTTGCCGTCTAGATCGTACGTTTTCGTCCATACTTTGCTATCGGGGGATAAATTCCATCCTTTGGCAATGGAAGGATACAAAGAACTGTAATCATTACACGCCACTGGATTCTCACCATACATGGCGCATTTCGGAGGCAATACGATTGCTCCTTCGTATCCGTCGTCGTTTTGTGTATGTTCCAAATCAGGCATGAATGTATCCTTTTCTCGGCACACTTTTGCGACATAACTTGTGAGTTTAATGCCTTGTCCACGAAATACAAGAAACGAAATCGGAACACTGCAAATACGCGACATTTCAATGTAGCCGGTGAGGACATCCGTTTTGTTCATCAAATGATGCACGAGGTTGCAATCCTGAATACAGTATTTGGCCACAATCGCTCTTGATGCAGCAGATTCTTTCGACAAACGGAAAATGTCTTGAGGGGTGACATCGTCTTTCGCCATGCCCCATTTCAGTGTTTGTATTTTCGGATCTAGATCTTTGTAATGACCTTCGACACTGATCACATTGTATTTTCCCTTTGGGATCGAAGAATTAGAATCAGAATTAGAATCATTTTCGTTGACAATTACATCTCGATCAATTGCAACCACTTTGAATTTCTTTCCTTTTCCATAATAATCCACAGTGAAACTAGTAATTTCGATGTGTATGAAATCATCCACGTGTAATCCCGCTAGATTTTTGCTATATAAACGTGTAATGGGTTTTTGATTTGTTTCTGAAACCGAAAAGGCAATTCCTTTGATGTCGTCACGGATAAATGTTCCAGCGACATCATCTAGTTTGTAAGACGACAGATTGTAATCACGACGGAAATAGAACAACAAATCGATTTGTAGTCGACCCGACATACCGGGATAATGGAGATCATAATCACCACTTGCCAGTCGATTTTTAGTTTGTTCCAATGCAACCGTTCCATCCGACGATTTCCGATAGCATTGCTCGCCCATGATACGCGATAAATCGGTGAACTGGTCTACGCATTTCAGTTCACGGGATCGTTGAAACATAAACTCGTAATCAAACCCGAATATGTTGTATCCGATGACAATATCCGGATTTTCGGTTTGTATCAATTTCGTCCATTGAATCAGACAATCTTTTTCAGTCGGAACGGATACGATTTCTGCATTTGCGACAGGGTCACATGATCCCACCACCAAACAGTGGTTTTTGTAAGGTTCTTTTGTGCCGTATTTCATAAATGTAGTTCCGATGAATGTGATTTCGTCTCCTTTTAAAGGTGGAAACAAAGTAGTCATTGCATCATTTAGGATTTTTATTTTGTCTTCTCGTGTGTAGTCTGTGTCCCTGAGTACATCTACAGCGGTTTGTGTATTCGATACTTTTGTATGATGGGTCGCGTTAGAACGAGGGACATAATGATTGGATTCTCCTACCCCACTACCAAACCCACCAGACACTACATCAGATACAGGTCCACCTGTGTCATCCCCATCGCCATCGCCGTCGCCATCGCCTCCGCCTCCGCCGTTGGTTTTCAAAAGCGATTTGGCATCTGCTGCGATTTTCTCAAAGACCGATGTAATTTTTAAATGTTTTTTGCCTTCGCGGTTTTTGGTATCTTTTTGAATGGTCATTATCGCGTCTTTTAAATAAACTTCGACGCGTCTTTTGATATCTTCTTTGACTATTTTTTCTTTTGGATATACGAGATCGATGTCTTTGGACGACCCGTTGATTCCAAATGCGGAGCTGATTGATTTTTTCATGAACAGTTTCGTCGTGTTCTCGTCATTCGAATCTAAACTCCCCATTTGTACACGGTACTGGAATGTATCGACCATTTGCGACACCAATCGTTTGTAGTTTTTCATCGGGACTGGGAAATCACCATGACTACTACTTGCTTCAATATCGAAACACGCGATCTTAAACGGAACAGGATCTTCCTTCATAGGTAGTGATTTGATGTGATCGATACTACAAACAAATTCATAGTCGCATGTAGTGGTCAATTCATCCGGTTGTTTCGCCAACCGGTCATTCACTTCAATCCATCCGGAGGGACTGATGCTATGAATATGGAAATATCGCAATAGAGGAGGAATTTTGCTTTCGTATAAAGTCAAAATGGTGCTTTGGAAGATATACGGTTTGTAGGTGCGGATATATTCTCCGTCTTCTGAACGCGACGAATCGTACCACAACCCACGAACTTTATTGAATCCCACCATATTTTTGAACGTCATTTTCACGAACCGGAACGTATCTTCGCCTGTGAATTCATATAGTTTGTTGTGATCGATCATTTCCATACCAAGTAAGAATTGTGCCGACCCGCCCATTTTCTTTCGCACATCTTTTTCAAATAAACGGAGTTCTTTCATGGTCCATGTTTTGCCGACTTGAATGTAGAAGAAAGGTTTCATATCATCAATAAACATCACACAAGTTGTCCCGGTTTCGTCTACTCCGAACATTTGGATTCGGAATTCGATATGTGAATAGGATTCCCCTTTTTCTTCGTTTGGTTTGGTGTCATATGCTTGAAAATGCATCAATCGAAATTGTTTTCCGACATTTGTGTCCTTGACCTTGCCCTTTTCTTTGTCCTTGTTTGGGTTTGGGACTTTCTTGAACTTCTTTTTCTTGGTTTGGAGTAAGGCCGTCTCCATTTTCGATTGTTTTCTTGTGGTTGTCATTTTGTATTTATGTGATTATGAATTGAGAATCATATAAAAATCAATTTTTCACGTAAATCCGACCTTTTTACAGAAAAAAAAACAAATTGTTTTTTAATGGTTAAACAAATGACAAACGACAAACGACAAACGACAAACTACAAACGACAAACTACAAACGACAAACTACAAACGATTGAACATCATCATGTGACTGGTATACTGGAGCATCGTGACAATGACAAAGTACATTGGACGAGTGAGCATCATACATATAACCATTGGTATAATTTCCACAACGAGTGCATGTATTTACAATCATTTCGTGACGATAATGATCATGTGCAGATATTAAACCAGTATATGCTTCGCGTATGCAATATTCAGTATGATGTTCATATACACACAAATCGGTTTCTCCCACCAAAGCCGATACATTTTTGAATATATTATATCTTACAATACTTTGTGTTAGTTCACGATGCAATACCACATCACAAGAATAAAACAAATAGTCTTTAATGATATCAATAAGTACTTCCGGTAGATTTAGTTTATTGATACACACAATTTTTTTAACAACCTTGTCTGGTAAAACAACACGGTTACTATGTAATTTTCCTGTCTTACCAAGAGTTTTACGAGAACCGATATTCGGTTTTGTACAGAGAATTCGAGCGAAAGGGAATCGGTTCATAATTGAGCTTATTGATATGATGCGTAAACGCATAAAGATGTTTGTTTGTGGCATTAAAAAAAATCGATCAATTTTTTGAATGTCTATGAATCATGTGTGTATACTTATATAGTTACATAAAACAATCTATACATTTGATTTGTCAACAGTAAATACGATGTCATCATAACGACCCTTGTTTGCTCGTAAATCGTATATTCTAATGAACGGTTTCAAATGTTCTGGGACTTCTTTTTTCAGTATATCGATCCATTCCCATGACTGGACATCTTCGATGATTAGTATTCCATCATCCGTCATAACTTGTAAGTATAATTTTAAAAAATCTTTCATGCTTTCTAATGTATGGGGTCCATCATCTATCATAAAATCGAACCGAATGTTTTTTCGAACAAATTGAGTGACAAAAAAATCGTTGTTGTATGCATCGGTTGAGGTATATAATATGATATTGTTTTTGTGTTTGATCCCTTCCCAAACATCCTTTTCAAGCATGATATCTACAGCGTACACATTCGCATGCGTAAAAAAATCATTCCATAATTTTATACTTCCACCGTTGCATATTCCTACTTCCAATACATTTTTCGCGGTTTCTTTTTTACTTATTAACAATTGTTGGTATAAAGGTAAATAACTATGCTTGGTATTTTTATCTGTTCTCGAATGATCTGCGATTTCATCGAGACTCATTACTACAATATATCATATATATGGCAGTTATCTTTATGCCCCTTTGAAGATATTATGTTTTCTGTTTTCTGTTTTCTGTTTTTCCATCCAACCTTAAAATCCCATATCATAATCATCGTTCTGGCACATGGTTTCTCCTGTAACCAATGCTGCGTCTGGTGCATGAAGATAATTCTTCACGGTTACTTTGTCTACTGTACATTTGTCGTCCACTTCTTCTTTGTTTCCTAACAAAATATCTTCCGCTTCTTCGTGAATATCTTTTGTTTGTGCCATGGTCGCATTCAGATTTCCTTTTTCCATTGCATCCAGATCTAACAAGATTTGGAATGCACCCGTTCCAAAATAACCGAATTGACCACACATCACGTTCGCAGACACCCCTTTCATGGTGTCTAGACTCGCGTGTCGTGCGGATTGCAACAACATCTCTGTATGCATTTCAAATGTCGCTTTGGCAACCGGCCCTAAGTCGTCTTTTAAGATACCAGATCGGTATACTGCAACCATATCTTTGGCGTACGACATACGATCACACAATACACTCAAATGATGATAATTGATATATACATCGTTCGGTGACATCACTTCCATCAATTCAATCATGATCGCTTGTCTGGCGGCTTCAATCCCCAACGTAATATAAATTTCATAAATGTCATTGCTGTACGTATTGGCCGCATCGATGAAATTCAATCCAAGTACTTCCAACATATTCGATCCAGTTGTATCTAGAAGCCAAGTCTCTTTTTTCACGTATTTGCCATCTTCTAATACCATTTTCGGTTGTTTAAACGGAATCACTTTGGAAATACCATCGATTCCACGTAATATGATTTTCTTCAACATCGCCTCTTGGAAATTCTTCAACAAATAAATTTCATCGGATGCATCCAGAGATCCAGTTTTCGCGGCCGTTGCAGTAGTTGTTTTCTTTTCCACTTTGAATGTTCGAATGCGGAATATCAACTGAGAATCGTTATAATCCGAATAGATACATGTCGCTTTTTCGCTGTACACGGTGGATATGGCAAAGTGAATGTCATCCATACTTATATTTTTCTGTAGCAATGTATCTGCATTCATTTCCATCCGAATAATCCATTTTGACTTTGTGTGGCGTTCAATCTCCGATTCAGTGCATTCCGAAACCATGTTTTCGAATTCGTAGTATTGGTCGATCATCGCTTGATCTTCTTCTACAACCGAATTGGCATCATCGGGATCATAATAGATTTGCGCGGATTTCACTAAATCGATCAATCGTGTATGTTCAATCATATTGGCATATTTCATGGCACGGTCACGGTTTTCCATATCAAGCGGATGCAATGGGATAGACAATGATTTCGTCTTCGGATTCTTGGTCAAACGTAAGATTTCTTCAATACGGGGGACACCACGTGTGACATTCGCTTTGGATGCTACACCTACATTGTGGAATGTATTCAATGTCAGTTGGGTAGTCGGTTCACCCACAGATTGTGCAGCAATGATTCCAACCATTTCACCGGGGTGTACAATCGCCTGTTTGAATTTCAAATAAATATTTTCAAGCAACAACACCAGTGCTTTGCGATGAAACCGTTTCACGTATAGAAGCTCTTTTGGCGACAAATAATGGTCGTATAATATTTTGAAGAGTGGGTTCGGTTTCATGAAATTCGAATATTCGAGTATTTTGTTGTAGTTTTCTTCGATCATTTCGAACGCTTCAAATGGAGTAATATCCACCAAACTGTGACTGTTCAATCCCAATTGTCCTTGTATGTTATTAATCATATGTTGGAATGCAACGGGTAACACTACACTCGAATCTTCCTTGTAACCAAATACGTTTGCAATGACTTTTTTCCGGTTGTCAATTGCACGTTCAATATATTCCCGTGTTTTTTCTGTCGTCACGACTCTTTGTTTTGATATGCGTGTTACAGTAGGTTTGGTGAATATATTCATTAGTTCACTCCGTGCTACAGTAGAACGTTGTAATCCAATAATGTCGTAATGCATGTAAATGTCTTCCACGCTCATATTTACAAGTGGTAGATGCTGACTTTCAACACGTGTAGAATCGAATCCATCATCTCCGTATGTAAATTGAATGATTTTCCCCATATGATTTCGTACCGTCATATCGTAACAAACGGTAATATCTTCTAACGATTTAATGATTCTTCGTTGTGCATAACCGGTTTGCGATGTTTTCACCGCAGTATCGATCAACCCAATACGACCCGCCATTGCATGAAAGAACATTTCATGTGCCGACAATCCATTAATATACGAATTCTCAATGAATCCACGTGCGGTAGGGGAATCGTCGTATTTGCTGAAATGGGGCAATGTTCTCGATTCAAACCCGTATGGTACGCGTTTTCCTTCTACTGATTGTTGTCCTAAGCACGACATCATTTGCGAGATATTGAGAATCGATCCCTTTGAACCGGAGTTCACCAACATCAGGAAACGGTTATGATCACTCAAGCTTTTTCGCCCTTCGCTTCCAGATTCTCCTGCGGCTTGATTCAATACATTGGTGATTTTCATTTCGAAATCGACGGCATTGGAATATGCGCTGTTGTTTTCGTAGACGCCCAAATGCATTTTATTAATCAAATCTTGCACTTCTTCCTTACGTTTGTTGACTTTGTGAAGGATACGTTGTTTTGTATTTTGATCGGCAATTAAATCGCTGATTCCTACACTGAAACTACTCGTCTTCATGTATTCTGTGATAATGTTTTGTAAATCGTCGATAAATCGTACACATGTAGGATTGGTGTAATCATTACACACACGATGTAAGATTCCTTTTGTTCCAGCACCCATGATCGATTTGTCCAATTGACCTCGGATAAAAGAACCGTTTTTAATTTCAATGATGTTATTCGATGCTTCTGTTGTTTCTTTTGCGGCATCGAACATTTTATTTTTCAGTTTCAGACTAATCCCTGGGAAAATATGGGACAACACATCGAAACTCGATATTTTTGATTTTTTGTCTAAGATTGCTTGTACATCGACATCGCGACACATCATCAATAGATTCATGGCTTGTTTCTGGGTCATTTCGATTCCTTTGCGGGTAAATCGATTACAACCGAGAAGCGAGTCTTGGAAAATACCAATAATGGGCGAGTTTTTCGATGGACTAATAATTTGTTGTGTAACTGCTGGTAAATATTGTAATTCTACTTCTGCCGGATGACTCTGTGGCATGTGCATATTCATTTCATCTCCCGATGAAGTCTTTTATGTTTCCATAAAAGCCGGACTGTATCTTAAGCCAATTCAAGTAGGTTAAACTATCATAATTGACCAACACCCGTTCAGTCTCTGAATGCCTATCATATCCTTACCATAACGGACTTAGATAGTAACACTGCGGATTGTCCAATTCTTTAACATTTTTACCATTGGGTACGATTATTAATCGTGTTCCCTCATAAATGTTTCCATTAAGAGGTGGTAGTTAAAGACTCTAAGGAGTTTCCCGCATCAAGGTGTTTCGCCGTGTTTTCCACACACGACTAGAGGGTTTCAGCCTTTTCAGCCCCCCTGTTTTCGACAGAGATTTTATCGAAATCCGCATTATATGGCGCGGTAACCGCAACATTAAATCGGAACGTATCGCCCTTTGGCATGATTTTCGCTTCGTGACACATCATACTCATCTTGTGTAAACTCGGTTGTCGATTAAAGAGAACATGATCCCCGTCCATCATATGTCGGTGGATCTTATCGCCGTCTTCTAATCTCAAACTCATACGATCTACATGTCGTAAATGAATGGTGTGTCCGTTTTTCCGTTCTAACATTTTCGCCCCCGGATATGCATCCGGTCCATTTTGTACCATTTTGGTCAAGAAGTTCCGATTACGTTCGTTCACTGTGACTGGTTTGGTAATATTTTTCGCGATTTTCATAGGAACACCGAGTTGACAAATAGACAAATTCGGATCACCTGTAATCACAGAACGCGCACTGAAATCGACACGTTTCCCCATCAGATTCCCTCTTAATCGGCCTTGCTTTGTATTTAACCGACCCGCAATACATTGCAGAGGTCGACCAGAAGGTTGACCGATAGGACTCGCACCGCTCGCCTTGTTGTTGGCAACCATCGCAACATAATATTGTAGAATCTGATGATATTTGTCAATAATCACTGGATTCGCATTGCTCGCGATTTTTTCTTTCAACATGTTGTTGGTTTTCAGAATATTCATGTAAATATGCGTCAAATCGTCTTCACTTCTCTGTTGTGCGTCGTGTTTCACAGACGGACGTACCGCGGGTGGTGGAACTGGTAACACTTTACAAATCATCCATTCGGGACGTGACCACACTGGACTCAATCCCATGAATTGTACATCCTCGTCGGAAATGCGCTTGAACATTTTGTACACTTTTTCTGGAGTTAATTTTTGTGTGATAGTTTGTGCTTCGTCGCTTCCTTCGACTTTCATATTTTCCCACACTGCATTGAGTGATGCAAATCCATCGGTTTTCATTTTTGTAGGTTGTTTACACCCACATCCATCATCCGTGTCTTCGCCACATCGTCCATAATGTTTCGAGTTGACGAAATTCCATCTTTCTTCGGGTTTCATATCCATCAAGTAAGAATATTTTTGTTTATTGATTAATAATTTACTACAACGATAACAGATCAATTTGGTGATTTTTACGATTTCTTTGATGTGTTGGATAAAGTAAACTGGCATGGCCATTTCCATATGCCCAAAATATCCAGGTGTATCAAGACAAGTCAATCCATCGGTTGGACAGAACAATCCACGTTCCAATACACCCATCTTTGCATCAAAGAGACCGCCGATCGACAACTTACCAGTTGTTTCTCGGGAAGTGATTTCCACCACCGAGTTCTTCCGAATTTCTTCGGGAGACAACATACTAAACTGAATTCCAATAATCTTGGACGGATTCTTGTACTCATTTGTATGGATTCGATTCATTTTTGATAGAATGAAAACGACTATAATATATATCATATTTTATTTATATGTGTTTTAATATCAATTTTTCAAACAAACCATTTTGGATTGGTGTGGAGTATTGGGTTGTTTAAAAAATTGATTTATTTTCGAAATAAACATAAAAACACATATTCTTAAATCATATTATTAAACGTTTAAAAGTATGACTGTTACCAGAAACTCACAAAAGAAAGACAACAAAAAGTCTACCAAGAAGGTAGTTGAATCTTCGGATAGCAGTGATAGTGACACTGAATTCATTGTCGGAGACAGTGAAGATGATTATGAGACCGTTTCGGAGTCCGAGGAAGCTTCTTTAGAAGAATCGGAATCAGAGGAATCAGAGGAATCCCCAAAAAAGCCAAAATCAAAAGCTGAAATAATGGCAGCCAATATCATGAAACAAATGTTCATGTCAGACAATTCAACAGAGAAAAAAGGAAAGGAAAAAGAAAAGTCAAAGGGAAAGAAAAAAGAAAAAGAAACCAAATCTGAGACAAAAAAAAAATCCACTTCCAAACCTTCATCTCCTAAGAAAAAGTCTAAGAAAATGAAAAAACATGAGTCCGAAGCCGATGAGTCAGAATCCGATGCAGAATCCGATGCCGATGAGTCCGATGCCGATGAGTCCGAATCCGAATCCGAAGCCGAAGCCGATGAATCCGAAGCCGAATCAGAAGAAGATGAAGAGTATGATACAGAGGATGCAGAAGATGACGAGAAGACTCCAGGTATCATTCTTTCCATTGATGCATTCGGTGGTGGTGGTGGATTTCATAGCGACGAATACGACTACAAGGAAATGATAAAAGAAGATAAAAACGAAACATGTGATAGTGACGATGAACAAACATTCATGAAAGAGTCGTATGTGAAATTGGATAAGATCGTCGGTGTAGAATCGCCCAAAAAAGCAAAAAACGATGATAAGCAAAGGAAAAAATCGAAGAAATCGAAGAAAGAAAATACAGCATCTTCCGACGACGGAGATTCTTCGATTGAAAACAAAAAAACAGTCGATGAGAAGTACAAGGAACTAAGTCAGTTGAAAAAGGATTTGTCCGATCAATTGGTGAAAACGCCGAAAAACAAGATCCTACAAAACGCCATCCAAGAGTGTCGCAACTCGATTTCTAGTTTGGTGAAAAAAGAGCGAAAGAAAAACGCGGAATCATACTACAAATTAGTCCATAAAGATGAAGATGAGAAACGCAATACCAACGAAATATCGTACTTCAAGAAAAAACTCTCGCATAAAGAGCAAGTGAAAGTGATGGAAGATTTGAAACAGATTAATTCGATCTCTAACAACGACAAACCGTATCGGTTGCAATTGCTGGAAGCGAATATTCCTCCTAAATTCAAGGCGATTGTGTTACAAAAACTCAATGTGCTGAAAATGATGGAACCCAATGATTCTGAATACTACAAATTGAAGAATTGGGTCGATGGATTCATGCGTATCCCGTATGGAATTTACAAAAGTCTATCTGTGACTTTGGATGACGGGATCGATACTTGTCACAAATTCATTAACGAGGCGAAAAACACACTTGATGATTGTGTATATGGACTGGATGATGCAAAACTTCAGATCTTACAAATGGTAGGTCAATGGGTGTCGAACCCGTCTGCCATGGGGACTGCGATTGCGATCAAAGGACCAATGGGAACTGGCAAAACAACTTTGGTAAAAGAAGGAATTAGCAAGATTCTGGGTCGTGAGTTCGCGTTTATCGCACTCGGTGGTACTGGTGATGCAAGTTTCTTAGAAGGTCACAGTTACACATATGAAGGGAGTACATGGGGGAAAATTGTGTCGATATTAATGGAGTCGAAGTGCATGAATCCGGTGATTTACTTTGATGAATTGGACAAATTGAGCGATACTGCAAAAGGAGAAGAGATCGCAGGAATATTGACACATTTGACAGATACCACACAGAATAACCAGTATCACGACAAGTATTTCTCAGATGTTGATTTTGATTTGAGTAAATGTTTGTTCATCTTCTCGTACAACGATGAATCGAAAGTCAATCCGATTTTACGAGACCGTATGTATCGTATCCAGACCAAAGGATACGAGCAAAAAGAGAAAATGATCATTGCCCGAAAACACTTGTTGCCAAAGATTCGTGAACAAGTTAATTTCAAAGATGAAGACGTGGTCATCCCAGACGATGTTCTACAATATATTATCAGTAATAATTTCTGTAAAGATGAACAAGGAGTTCGTAATTTGAAGCGGTGTTTAGAGATCATTCACACGAAATTGAATTTGTTCCGATTGGTGAAGTCGGACGATAAGATCTTTTCGAAAGATATGAAGATCGAAGTACAGTTTCCAGTCACTGTCACAAAAGAACATGTTGATGTGTTGGTGAAAAAAGACGACCCCATGAGTCAGAGTATGTTAGCAATGTATGTATAGTTTCGTGTAGATATAGTTTCGTGTAGATATAGAATTAGAGAGAGATTTGTTAATGTGTTAAAAAACTCTTTTTTTCGTGTCAAAAAATTGATCGATTTTCGGAAAAGGACAGAA
>ERZ807291.7562-NODE-7562-length-12507-cov-4.031079_pt1 | contig 12507 bp, 13 predicted proteins | sample MGYA00521257_ERZ807291 | MGnify/ENA primary metagenome ERZ807291 (study PRJEB31413, sample SAMN03169783) | marine metagenome | biome: Marine; feature: Water; material: Subsurface seawater | place: North Sea | collected 2011-04-28 | depth 1 m m ...
CCAAATCGGCAATAAAATTTTTCCTTACGAAACGGTAATTGATGAATGTATTCAACTCCGTTGTGCTTTCCAATTGGCTAATTCGGCGGTTATTGCTATTGAATATTTCAAAATTTGTTTGGAAACCGTTGATTTCCAATCCCCACTTTAGGGCATCCTTTCGGAATTTATAATTGAAATTCATTCCTAGATTAAAACCTCCGATATCACTGCTACGGGGCTTGTTATCGGACTCCAACTGTTGAATATTGTAATTACTATAAAGGAAGTAACCATCAACACGCGTTTTCGCTTGTTCCGGCACTACCAAAAACTTACCTCCCACTCCATACGACTTCCATCCGTAGCTAGTCGTATTCGGGAAATCAACCATATCGCTGAAGTAAAACCCATATAACCGGCTGTAACCACCATTGGCAGAGTTCATTGAAAACTTCATGAAAAAGTCCGCAAAATTGTAGGGCAATCTATCGGGATTGGCATAGTTATAAAGCAATTTGGATGATTGCTTCAAAAAGGAATTCCTAAAAGAAAAGGCCAAACTGGAATTGCTTTCACCCGGTTTGAATTTTTTCAGAGGTCCTTCTAGAATTACCTTAGATGTAAAGGTATTCAAACCCAATTTAGAACGCCATCTATTGCGATCACCATCACGGGTTTGTACATCGACAACTGCAGAGATACGTCCGCCGTATTCCGCTCCGAAGCCCGCAGTGTACACATCGGTACTCTGCATTAAATCTGGATCAAAAACTGAGAACAAGCCAATAGAGTGAAATGGATTGTAAATGGTCATGCCGTCTAACATGACTTTATTCATAACAGGCGAACCGCCACGAATGTACAATTGACCACCTTGATCTCCAGAAAACACCACCCCAGGTAATACTTGTAGATATTGAATCAAATCGGGTTCTGCTCCTACCGATGGTAATTTGGCTAAAATTTTCGCGTCAAAACCTTGAACGGAAACTTGAGCATCCTTACGTTGTGCTTTTACCGAAATTTCAACTTCTTTAATGGTAACGATGGGTGTCAGAAATAAGTCTTTTTTTGTATTAGCACCCGGATTTACCTCAATTTGCAAAACTAAGGTATCAAAACCCGGCTTGAAAGCCACTACAAAATAGGCTCCCGGCTTTAATTTTGGAATTGCATAAAATCCATCTGATTCAGACTGGGTAAGGGCGGCTTCTTCTACGACTAAAACCTGCGCTCCAGCAATACGATCGCCATTTTGACTGTTGTACACAAACCCCCTGATGTCTCCTGTTTCTGTTTGTTGAGCGAAGCTCCATTTCCCCAAAAAAAGTAGGAATAGAAACAAGAATTTCCCCGTCGTTTTCATTAATTGAGCGAAAATACGGAAAGTGCGATAGATTCTCTAATTTTGCGGCAATGGTTTACCGTTTTAAAGTATGGTTTGAAAACTTCGATGAAGTGATCCGTTGGATTGATATCAAACCCAGCAGCAGTTTTAAAGATTTTCATGAAATTATTCAGGATTCAATAGGATTCGATAAGAAGGAATTGGCTAGCTTCTATATTAGCGATTCTCGTTGGAAAAGACTTTTCGAAATCATGCTTGAAGATATGACCGATGGAGATAGCGATTCAGACGATGCATTACCCGTGGTAACCATGACACAGGCTCGTTTACGCGATTATGTAAACGATCCCCATCAACGCTTTATCTATGTAAGCGATTATTTAGCTAATTGGACTTTACTTTGTGAATTGATTTCAATTGAAGAATCCAAGCCGAATGTGGCTTATCCGCTAATACACAAGAGTGAAGGAAAGGCGCCCAGACAACGTGAGGATAGCAAATTCAAAATGCTTGACGACAGCGAATTTGACGCTTTGGCGGCTAAAATACTCGCATCTAAAGGAATCAAGAACGACCTAACCGAAGAATTCAATCAGTTCGGAATCGACGAAGAGGATGAGACAGATGGAGAAATCAGCGGCGAAGAAGGCGAAGACGATGATTTCAACAGCTTGGCTAGCGGTGCTGACGATAGCGAATACTAAAACAACATCATGAAAAATAAGGTCATCATAATTGCCGGTCCAACCGCATCGGGTAAAACGGCTTTGGCCTTAAAATGGGCAGAACGACTGAATACGGAAATTATCAATTTCGACAGTCGTCAAGTTTACAAAGAGTTAAAAATCGGCGTAGCTCGTCCGGAAGACTCTGAATTGGCGCGAATCCCACATCATTTTATCGGAACGCATTCCATACATCAACCTTTAAATGCTGCACGATATGCCGAATTGGCTCGCGAAAAAGCCACGGAATTGATTTCAAAATTTGGTTCGGTTGTACTTGTTGGAGGCACCGGGCTATATTTAAATGCCTTTTTAAATGGGCTAGATGAGTTTCCAGAGGTAAGTCCTGAACTTCGCCAAGAAGTAATTGAACTTTATGAATCCGAGGGAATATCCGGACTTTCTATCGCCCTTTATAAATTAGATCCGAATGCATTTGAATGGGTACAAAAAGACAATCCTGCTCGTTTGATGCGCGCATTAGAAATTTCAAAAGCATCCGGTAAACCCGTTTCTGAATGGCGTAAAAACGAGGGCAAACCCTTTGAATTTCCTTCACAAGTATTTGCCATTGAAATGGATCGCAAATTGTTGTACAATCGCATTAACGAGAGAGTTGATTCCATGGTGACCAAGGGATTGGAAGAAGAAGTAAAATCACTAATCGAATTTCAAGAGGCTCCGGTTATGAGAACAGTTGGTTACAGTGAGTTTTTTGAGTATTTTTCAGGAAATTCGACCAAAGAAGCGGCTGTAGATTTGATAAAACAGAAAACACGTAACTATGCCAAAAGACAAATAACGTGGTTCAAAAACAAGTCAACAGCTGAATGGCACGACTTTAATACATTAGAAAATATAGAATTCAATTAAAGCATGAACGACGCACTTATCAGTTTATTCACATTAACGATACTCGAAATCGTATTGGGTATTGATAACATCATATTTGTAACCATATTAGCCGGTAAAACCGAGGAAAGCAAGCAAGGTCGGGCCCGTACCATTGGATTATTAATGGGAATGGTGGTTCGCATAGTCCTGTTATTTGGAATTAATTGGATTCAGCGTCAAGATCATACCTTATTTGAATTTGCCGGTCATGAATTCTCAGGTATGTCGCTTTTATTGCTTGCCGGAGGCTTATTTTTGCTATTTCAAAGTGTACGAGAAATCCATTTAAAAATGGCTGGGGCTACCCCAGAGGTTCAAGAAAAAGGAAAGGCCTATAGCTGGAGTGCCTTGATGTTGCAAATGTTATTAATCAACGTGGTTTTCAGCTTAGATAGTGTCATCACCGCCATTGGTATGGCCGATGTCTTATGGGTAATGATTGCAGCTGTTATTATTTCAATGATTGTAATGTTGGCTGCAAGCAGACCAATTGCGGATTTTGTAAATGCCAACCCTTCGATAAAAATATTAGCCCTATCTTTTTTAGTTTTAATCGGTGTTTCCCTTTTAGGAGAAGCATTTGAACAACATATTAATAAGGGTTATATCTATTTTGCGATGGCGTTTTCTTTCACTTTAGAATTGATCAATTTACGAATTGATAGAAGGTCAAAGTGAATCCAATTCATCGCCGAAATCATAACGATAAATAGAATCAAACTCCGCGTTTTTATCGCATTCTAAGAGGGATTTAATGATACCAGTTTCCATATCATAAACCCAACCGTGAACGGTAACATTATTGCCTTTTTTCCAAGCCTTTTGAACCACTCCGGTTTTGATTAAATTGTGAACTTGTTCAACAACATTAATTTCAACCAGCTTATTCACTTTTGCCTCAGAATCCTTGATTAAATGGATCTCTTCGCGATGGTGGTAATAGATATCCTTTAAATTACGCAACCATTTATTTAATAAGTCGAAATTAGATTGTGATAAGGCTGCTTTGATTCCTCCACAACCCGTATGTCCGCAAAGAATAACATGATCAACATTCAAATAATTCACGGCATATTCCAAAACACTGAGCAAATTCAAATCGGTATGAACCACCATATTGGCGATGTTTCGATGCACGAATAATTCACCAGGTTGTGCACCAATGATTTCATTGGCCGGAACACGAGAATCGGAACATCCAATCCATAAATAATTAGGCGCTTGATCCTTGGCTAATTTTTTGAAATAATCAGGATCGTTTTTCTGCATTTCCAAGGCCCAAGCCTTATTACTTAAAAACAGTTTATCTTTAACCTTCATGATTTATAATCTTTTAAAAATACGCTCTTTCTGAACGTCATCGTGGAATTTAAATTGAACGTTGATATTTTGTAGTTGCGAATATTCTTGAAAATCTCCAATCATATCCAACAAATCGTTATCAACGAATACATTATTAGAAAAATCAAAAATTACCGAGCCGTTTGGATGAACCAATTCCAATTTTTTCTTTAAAACAGACTTACTCATAAAACTTGTTTGTGAATGAAAGCGAAACAAAAAGTCTTGACCTTCGTTCACCACGGTGAGCGATTCGCGATAATTCTCACGTAAAACAAACATATAACCCACCACCATGCCAATTGTGATACCTACGAGCAAATCTGTCAATAGAATTACAACAATGGTAAATAGAAAAGGCCAAAATGCATTTAAACCTCTGTGGTATTGTTCCTTGAACAGAGCAGGTTTTGCGAGTTTGTAACCCACAAAAATGAGAATAGAAGCTAATGCAGATAACGGAATGAGATTGATTACATGTGGAAAAAATAGCACGAATAAGAGCAACCAAAATCCATGAAATATTGCGGAATAACGATTCGTTGAGCCAGAGTTGACATTCGCTGAAGTTCGAACAATCACAGCGGTAATGGGTAAAGCGCCTATTAGGCCCGCCAACATATTTCCAACGCCTTGTGCAAATAATTCTCGATTTGGTGGAGCTATTCGTTTTTGAGGGTCAATTTTATCCCCGGCTTCTAAACTTAATAAAGATTCAATACTTGCAATTATGGCAATTACAAAGGCCATTTTCCAAATTATTGGCATGGATATTCCCATCCAAAATGGCGTATGAAAATTCTGAAAGAAGCCACCTAGAAATCCCGAACCTGTAGCCGATCCGAATGAAGGGATATTGACAAGGTGGGAGGCTTGAATGGTTAAATCAGGAAAGAAAGAATTGGACGCAAGATTGATTCCTACACCGGCCACCACCACAATAAGAGGCGCCGGAAGATAGGTTTTCCAATTCTGATTCTTCATTAATTTAGAATCCCAAAAGATTTGGATAAAAACACCCAAAATTCCAATAATTAAAGCAAGCGGTGTAATTGAAATAAAGGCATAATACAATTCTGTAAAAGTATTATGACCGTCCTTTTGAAAAAATTCGGCCTCACCAATGGCATCATTATCGTAGCCAACCAAATGGGGAATTTGCTTTAATATCAAGATAATACCGATAGCGGCCAACATGCCTTTAATTACAGAAACCGGAATAAAATCGGCAATATTACCGAGTTTAACTATGCCTAATAGCAACTGAATTATTCCGGCTAGGAAAACAACCAATGCAAATAATTCTAAATAATTTGATGCATCTACCTGCTTTAAGTCAAGAAAAGCCGATTCAACAATCACAATCAAACCCGCTGCTGGGCCCGATACTGATACATGAGACCCACTGAGCATACCAACCACAGTGCCACCGATAACACCTGATAAAATACCTTGGATTACCGAGGCTCCAGATGCCATTGCAACACCCATACACAAGGGCAATGCTACTAAAAACACCACAATAGACGCAGGAATATTGCGGCCTAAATTCAACTTCATAGATGCCAAATATACCTATTCCGTTTAAGAAATTTTGAAATTAATGCGTTTTCGAATTAAAGAATCCAAAGAAAGGGACCTTCTAGTTTTGCCAATTGCGGCAATCCGTTTCGCTTGAATTCCCATTCCATCCAGAATTGTTTCCTTTCTAATGGAGCAACTTCATTAAAAACAGTAGACTTAAGTTGCTTAATTTGATTGATTTTGGGTTTTAAATGGGACTCCAAACCGCCATCGATAAATTCGTTGTATGCTTTTTTCAGCATTCGAATCCCCTCGTCCTGATGCTTTTTTATTTGTTTGAGTTCGGGATGTTTTATTTTGTAAAGCGTTTCTCTAATGAATTCGTATTGTGTCTGTAACAATTCAATTTGATGGCTCAAAGCCAATTCGCCTTGCTCCTTCTCGATATAAGCTTTTAACAATAGTTCTTCAGCTTGGAACCATTCGGAGAGATCCCATTGGAAATCCTTGATCTTTTTTACCGTATTCTCGGGTACGAAAGCCATCATCGTTCTTAATTCCAAGGCGGGTACAGACCCTTTATGTGTTTTGATCAATTCCGGAATTTGTAGCCAATATATACATTCAGCCGGCCCACCTATATACATAATATTAGGAAGTATCCGTTGTTGATATGCAGGTCGAAGTAAGGCATTGGCTGAGAATTTTTCAGGATGTTCTTTAATCTCAGCTTCTAAATCTTGCTGCGACCATGTAAAGGCAGCATCGGAAGTTTGAAAAGAGCCCTCTTCTACCCGATCGATTCGTAGTCTTGAATTGTTTCCATAATAAAACATGGAAGTTTGTCGAGGTGTAATGGGTATTTTCAATCCGGAATCCTTCATGCGCTCGGCTTGAACGGTAAGTGCTTCGTAGGGTTCTGTTGTGAGTTCCCGCAACCATATATCCTTGGTTTGGCTCTTCCAACGGGTATCTTTGGGATCTACAATTAACAATCCATCTTCGCCGAATACGCGATGCACAAGCAACCTGGTTGCGACAGACAGGGAAATACCTGCTCCATAAATGCCTTCGAATCGATTTAAAAACTCCAATACCCGCGCGTCGTTTTGAAAATCGACTTTCATGGTTTCCAGGATTTCTGCAATACCCTTTGTGTCCAAATCGCCTACAGGGCCACCTGTTTCTGCCGACCAAATATATTCTTTTCCTAAAAAAGGGATTTTTGAAATCTCTTCAAAATCATGATCTTCACTTGCCATCCAAAAAACAGGAACGATCTTTTTTTGTAATTCGTCCGATAATGCTTTCGCCCTTAAAATAGTCGTTTGCACTTTAGCCCATACAAAGGCAGGGCCTAAAAATGGATGAATTTGTTGCCCTGTAATGACTGTAAAACTATCATTTCCCGACAATGAAAGTAAATTGTCTTGCTGCTTTTGGGTAAGCGTTAACGATGTGTGTTGGTCTTTTAATACATTAACCAAATTGGCGCGTTTGATTTGGTTCCAATCCTCAGCAATTTCCTGCGTTAGACCAATCAACTCTTGATTGGAGAATCCAGGATATAAATGTTCCAATTCTCTATTTAGAAACCGGGAAATTGGTTCTGAAAGTAAAGATTTGGGAATTGCTGAAAATTGAATTGACATTAAAGTTCGCCTTTTAAATCGTAGTGCGAGGCTTCGGTAATTTTAACATCGGCGAAATCTCCCATACGGACATAATTTTGATTTACCGGAATCCAAACTTCGTTATCCACTTCAGGACTATCAAATTGAGTTCTTCCTACAAAATGATCCCCTTCTAGTCTATCAAAAAGTACTTTTTGGGTAGTACCTACCAAACTTTGATTGAACTGCCAGCTGATATCCATTTGTTGTTCCATTACTCGGTTTGCACGATCTTGTTTCTCCTCTTGGGATAATATATCGGGCAAGGTATGAGCATGGGTATTATCTTCATGTGAATAGGTAAAGACACCCAAGCGTTCAAACTTCATTTGCGCGAGCGCATCCAACATTTCAACTACATCCTCTTCTTCCTCTCCTGGATGCCCTACCAGCATTGTGGTTCTTAATGCAATTCCAGGAACACGGTTTCTTATATCGTTCACCAATTCCATAGTACGACGCTTTGTAATTCCGCGGCGCATGGATTTTAAAACGCGATCGGTAATATGTTGAATGGGCATATCCAAATATTTACAGATATTGCTTCTTTCGGCCATCACATCCAAAACATCCATTGGAAACTGAGAGGGATACGCATAATGCAATCGCATCCATTCTAATCCTTCTACATCGCTTATATGTTTCATTAAGTCGGCTAACTTGCGTTCGCCATAGAGATCCAAACCGTAATAGGTTGAATCTTGAGCAATCAGCATGATTTCCTTTGTACCATTAGCTACTAAACCTTTTACTTCCTTAACCAATTGTTCTATTGGTTTAGAAACGTGCTGGCCTCTCATTAATGGAATGGCACAAAACGAACAAGGGCGGTTACAACCTTCGGAAATTTTCACGTAAGCATAATGCTTAGGTGTGGTTTGCATGCGTTCACCCAACAATTCGTGTTTATAATCGGCACCAACGCTTCTCAATAGTTGTGGTAATTCTAACGTACCAAACCACTGATCTACTTCTGGAATATCCGCTTGAAGATCGTCCTTATAACGGTGTGACAAACAGCCTGTTACTATCAATTTCTCCAATTTTCCGGCATTTTTGGCTTCGGCATATTCCAATATCGTGTTGATGCTTTCTTCCTTCGCATTATCGATAAAGCCACAGGTATTGATAATTACAATATCCGCATTATCATTGGTGCTTTCGTGTTTTACTTCGAATTGATTGGCTTTTAATTGAGCCATTAGCACTTCAGAGTCAACGGTATTTTTACTACAACCTAATGTAATTACATTTACTTTAGGTGTTTTTGCAAATTTGGTTTTCATGCAGAGAATATGGAGGAAATAAATGCGGGTTTATCAAATAATTTTAAATCGGCAGCTTGCTCACCCAGTCCCATGTATTTAACGGGAATATTATAGGTATGGCTCACACCGATAAGCACACCACCTTTGGCAGTACCATCTAATTTGGTAACAGCGAGTGTATTCACCTGTGTGGCTTGTGTAAAGGCTTTGGCTTGTTCGAAGGCATTTTGGCCGGTAGTGGCATCTACCACCAACAAAATTTCATCGGGTGCATCGTCTTTGAACTTTTGGATTACCCGCTTAATTTTTGCGAGCTCATTCATAAGTCCTACTTTATTGTGTAAACGACCGGCTGTATCAATGATAACCACGTCCGCTTGGGTTTCTACACCCATTTTAACGGCATCAAAGGCAACCGCTGAAGGATCGGCATTCATACCATGGCTTACAATTTCTACGCCTGCACGGTCTTTCCAAACACCTAACTGATCTACTGCAGCTGCACGGAATGTATCGGCAGCGCCTAAAATCACCTTATTCCCATTTTGAGCGTATTGATAGGCCATTTTCCCAATAGTCGTGGTTTTTCCTACCCCGTTAACACCAACAACTAAGACAACGTAGGGCTTTTTAAAGGAGCTAAGATCAAAAGATTCCGCCACAGGTGGCTGTACATCGGGCATTAACTGATCTACAATTTCGGCTAACCATTCGTTAATGTCCGTTGGGCTATCAAATCCTGTATTCTTTGCCCTGTGTTTTAAAGCATCAATAATGGTTTCGGTGGTTTCAAATCCAACATCAGAGGTAAGCAATGCTTCTTCGAGTTCATCGAGTACATCTGCATCAATTTTATTCTTACCGGTAAGGATGAGTCCAATTTTCGACAACAGGCTACTGCGCGTTTGTTTGAGCGCCTCGCGGGTTGCGGAAAGGTCATCTGGACTTGCTTTTGTTTTCTTTTTGAACCAGCTAAACATAGGATTTGATTAGGTATAAACAAAAAAAGCCCCGTTTTGGGGCTTTAATGGATAAAAAAATTCATTATTTTTTACCAAGTACTTCTTGAACACGATCAGCGGTAACGATTTCTTCGCGGAACGTGTAAGCACCAGATTTAGGTGATTTGATGGTACGGATAACCTTTACCATTTCTACGCCACCTTCTTTTTTTAGTGTTGCTACTACCTTCTTTGCCATTACTTAATTTCTTTATGAACGGTTACTTTACGCATGTAAGGATTGAACTTTTTCAATTCAATTCTCTCAGGCGTGTTTTTCTTATTTTTGGTTGTTATATAACGGCTCATGCCGGGAACACCGCTACCTTTTTGCTCGGTGCATTCCAATATAACCTGTACGCGATTGCCTTTTTTTGCCATCTCTTAGATCTTACCTTTCTTGAACAAATTGTTTAAACACGCGGATACGCCTTTTTTATCGATGGTTTTAATCGTCGAAGCGGATACCTTCAATGTAATCCACTCACCTGTTTCCTCGATAAAGAACTTCTTAGTCTGAAGATTCGGATAGAATCTACGCTTCGTTTTCTTATTCGAGTGAGAAACACGGTTTCCTTTTAAAGCCTTTTTGCCGGTTAAATCACAAACTCTAGACATAGTTTTTGGGGTTGCAAATATAAGAAAAATGTTTAAAAACTCAATTAATTGAAGAAATCTTTTTAATATTTCCTCTGGCTTGAAAAACCACTTGAAAAACAACACACCCAATTATCAAAGCCAAGGTGCCTGCTTGTCGTTGGGCGATGCTTTCAAACATCGATGCTGCCCAAAGTGGAAGCCCTATCATAAGTGCCCCAAGCGTGTCCAATTTGGACCGCAGAAGCGTTATAATAAGTCCGTACCACAAAAGTACCACAATCAATCCATAAGTGGCCATCCATTGTAAGGTTTGATTGTGTGGGCCTATCCAATTGCTTACATACAAGGTTGTGTTATTTTTAGCATAAGAGCGGTACAATTTACTTTCAAATTGATGAGAACCCACGCCCAAAGCCAAAGGTTTTGTCTCTTCTAGTATTCCCAAAGTTGCTCTCCAAGCTTCTACTCGCTGACCGATACTTTTGTGATTCAAGTCTCCCCCTTGGAATAACGCATTTAAATCTTCCTTGGTATTAACAACCCTGTTTCTTAAACTAGGAATTTGAAAAACGAGTATTAGGGCAAGCACCAAAACGCCCAAACCTTGCAATGGTTTTATTTTGAGTAAAATTCCTCGATTGCGAACTTGGTATCCCCCCCAAATAGCCATTCCCAGCCAATATCCCAACAAACCCGTTCGTGCCGAAATAATATGTAAGGTTAAAAAAAGCACCACGTAGATACCAATCAAAAATCCTTTTCCCTGGCGCTGAATTAACTCTGAGAAATAGTAAGTAATTCCAAGTAATACAACTGTAATAAGCAAACTAAATTCAATGTGATACACTTGCGTGAACAATGGCAAGGGCTTGGATTCAAGTACCATTTGCGATAAAAATTTAAAATCCGTAGCGTAATTGATAAGTGATGCCAATGAAACCCAACATAATGGTATTGCAAGAATTATCATGAATTTAAACGGATCGAATTTCATGTATCTGGTCGCCGATATTAATAATGGCAAAAAGAACCAAGGCAACATCACTTGTATGGATTTCCAAGTATCGAATATCGATGTGCCATTATAGATATCAATACTTCCCATTAAGAGAAGAAGCATAATAGCGGCTATCTGAAGTCTCCAGCCTTTAAACCCTGCTTGATTCTGATCTGAAAAAATTAAAACAGAAGAAAAAATCATACCCGCAACGCCAATAGACGCCATTGCCGGTGAAAAATGTATCCCAACAGTTGAAAAAACAAAGGCACCGTAGAAAACGGTTTTTAATAATTTAGGGCTTGGGAACCACATACTGAATTTTCAATTCGGTAGCAGGTGAATTCAAACCTAATTTTTCTGCCATAAAGGGAGTTAAAATTATACTCTCGTTATTTTGTTTGTCCTGCTTGCCTTGATTCAAACCATAAGCCATTTGTTGCGTTAGAGGGTTGGTGATACATACGACCTGACTTTCAGGGACATCTGCAACCCAAACAAAAGCTTTGTGTGTGAATCCATTCAATTGCGCCGAAGATGTATCTAACAATAATGGTTTCTTAGAATCGTTTTTGGCAATAAATTCTGTTTTCGTAGAACCTTGACGTTTCTCAATTATACCGCCTTTAATATCTTCATTAACTTGTTGTTCAATTTGTTGCTTTGCACTTTCCAAGGCAGCTTTCTGCTGGGTTTTTAGTATACTTTGAGATTGACTATCGTTAGTCTTATTCTTTGTTGTCTCGGTATCATTGATATTCGGAATTTTCAATGTTTGTCCAACATTGATTTTGTTATCAATCAAACCATTTGCTTCTCTAATTTCACTTACTTTCACTTTGTATTTCTGTGAAATTCGGTAGAGCGTTTCACCTTTTTTTACTGTGTGTTCCGAAAAATTATTCATACGGGTTTGCACATCTAACTTCTTCAAAACGTGCAATTTCATACCCGGCTGTAGAATCCCAACTTGCGGATTTAACTCACGCAATTCAGAAACCGTCATTTCATAATCACGGGAAATCTTATACAAGGTTTCTCCTTTTTTCACAACATGCAACACCTTTAGTGGCGTTTGCGCCTGTAAAAATTGAAACGATAATAATACAGCAAATATGATCAGCTTACGCATAATTCAAAAATACAACTATTGC
>ERZ807291.7567-NODE-7567-length-12502-cov-17.506066_pt1 | contig 12502 bp, 14 predicted proteins | sample MGYA00521257_ERZ807291 | MGnify/ENA primary metagenome ERZ807291 (study PRJEB31413, sample SAMN03169783) | marine metagenome | biome: Marine; feature: Water; material: Subsurface seawater | place: North Sea | collected 2011-04-28 | depth 1 m m ...
CTGCTCTTCCTGCTCTTCCTGCTCTTCCTGCTCTTTCCGGAAACAGATTTACCGCTCTTCTTGACCTTTTTCGCAACGCGCGCTTTCTTGGTTTTCCTTTTGACACCACCTGTCATACAACTCGACATATACATTTACTGTATATTTTTAATTTACGAGAATTTGTCTCCAAACAAATCGAGCAGGTCGTCGTTATACACCAACTTACCTGTAGGTTTGTAATCTTTGGTTGAGTTATACACCTTCTTCTCCGACTCCGTATTGTTTGCCGAAGACTGTTGTGGTTTATTCGTAAGCAGCGGTGGAACTCCTCGTTCGCTGGTCTCTGACTTGTCTTGTATAGGCTTTCCAAATTCGTCCACGCGAATACCAGCCTTCTTCTTAAGCTGGTCTCGCACATAGCTCGGGACCCAGTATTTCCAGCAGATAAAAAGCACATTCGGATGAATATACTTGATCGAGAACCCGTTTGTTTGTAATTTGTCCATGACATACGCAATACATGCGCCCTGATCGTAGCGAGGAACACCCATAATTACCTCAGGCACAACAAACCAGCAGTGCTGCTCGTCCTTCTTCTGGCGACTTATTGTCTTAATTTTTACGTGAATTCTATTCAGCACCTTGTTGTATAGGGTGAGCTGGTCAAGGTCGTTTTGTTTCTTTTTCTCGAAGAGCTCGTCCATGTTAATTTTTTCCGAGAAGTCTTCGAAATTGTCAAGATCGAATATGTTTGTTGTCATTGTTTTGTGTTCAGCGAAGAAAAAAAAGTTACCCAATAAATGTAATTATGACAATCAAACATTTGGTTCTTTCTGGCGGAGGTCCGGTCATGTTCATGGCCATGGGCGCGCTCCAGAAACTGGAACAAGAACAGTTCTGGAAGAGAGAAGACATAAAAGGAATATATGGCACCAGTGCGGGCGCGTTTGTCGCAGTGGTGGTGTGTCTACATTATGACTGGGAAACCGTCGTTAAATACTTTGTCGAGCGTCCGTGGCACGAGGCGTTTCCAATCACCCCGGCCACGCTTATCGACGCTTACGGGAAAAAGGGGGTGTACGACAGATCGACCATGGAGAGAATATTCAAGCCGCTGTTTGACGCCAAGGATATCTCTCTCTCTGTTACATTAAAAGAGTTTTATGAATTGACTGGGGTTTGTCTTCACATGTATACATTTGAGCTACACGAATTCGAAACCGTTGATATGTGTCACACCACCCATCCCGACGTCCAACTTTTGGACGCGGTCTATATGTCGTGCGCCCTACCCATCATCTTTTCACCGTTGATCGTAGGCGACAAATGCTATTTGGATGGAGGCATACGCACCAACTATCCATTGAACATGTGCATTGAAACCGAAGAGGACATAGATACAGATGAGATACTTGGATTCAAGAATGTGTATAACTCGGACCAACAGGAATCAGAAGAAAGGAATCATATTACCGATGAGTCGAGTATACTTGACTACGTTCATCTTTTCTTACGAAAACTCGTTAGAAACGTAAACACGGAAAACATTCAACAGAATATCAAGTATGAAGTAACATATCAAGCGAAGCGACTCACTATGGAATATCTACAAGAGACGCTATCTTCGCAAGACCTGCGAAGGGAGTTGCTTCATACTGGAATAGAGTCGGCAATCACATTTCTTGCCCAAACAAAAGGTGTAGTCGAAGAGACGACTGATGCCAACGACATTAGTTCAAAACAGTCGTCAAGAACTGGGTAAGTGTCGCCTCGGTGGGTTTCGCCTCGAAGTCGATTACCTGGTCTCCCTTAATAAGTTTGATGGTGGGATACCCCTCCACTTTGTACATCTCCATCATTTCTTGAACTTCAGGCGTTTCTTCTGTACAATTCATGTCTGTAAATGCGACGTTATATCCGTTGATGGACTTTCCGTCGTATTTTTCCACGACTTTGTCCCATTCAGGCTTAGCCGTCTTACAGTGTGGACACCAATCGACGTGGAACATAATCAACTCGGCATCGCCTGTTGCGTCAATGCCCTCTGCTATCACCGCATCATTCGTGCTGTTGTCCGAGAAAGACATTCCACTTCCCTTTGAAATGTAGTTCGTGTAATAGTAGACTGATACACCGAGTAACAGCAGCACAACTACAATCACAAGAATAGCAGTGGGGTTCATTCGAGAACGAATATTTGAAATGATACCGGCTTCTCCGAACATTATATATATATGTTTTCAAGAATAAATAAGATTGTATCGAACGTATATAAAGGGTTATAAAGAGTAAAAATAGACAATGTTATTTCGTGACGATAAAGACCAGTTAGTTGACATTCGTAAACACAATTTTACAACCGATGCTGCCTATTACAGAGCTATTATGAAGGTAAAACAATCGGTATATAAGCGCCACACTACACTGAATATGAACGGGGGTAGTTTGTGCGTAGTGAAACCACCAAGGGTTCTTCCTAAATAAGTCGTGTGTATCTTCACTCCACAACGTATATTATTTTCTTATGTTATATTAGCTACTATGAAAATGACCCGGACATCAAAACATAAGCAGTCGACGTCGGGTCGCACACGGAAGACGACTCGCAAAAAGCCAAAAACTATGAAACGGCGCATATTTACAAAAACAGACTATATAAGCGGCGACGGGATGTTGACCAGTGTATGGGGACCCAGTATGTGGCATTATCTCCACACGATGAGCTTTAATTACCCGGTTGCCCCAACACGTGACGAAAAACGACGCTACATGGAGTTCGTGAAGTCTCTTAAACATACCCTCCCCTGTAAGTATTGTCGTTCCAATTTAATCACCAACTTCAAAACCATGCCACTCACCATGAAGAGTATGAAGAATCGCGATACATTTTCGAGATATATCTACAGTCTTCATGAACTGGTGAACAAGATGCTCGGGAAGAAATCGGGACTCACCTACTGTGACGTGCGCGAACGTTACGAGCATTTCCGAGCAAGGTGCACGGACGACAAACCGAAAATGTTTAAGGTATTGAAAAACAAAACCCGCAAAAAGAAGGAAAAGGGGTGTACCGAACCGCTTTACGGAAAGAAGAGCAAGTGTATTATCAAAATTGTTCCCCAATCAGAACGGACAACAACCTTCCAAATGGACAGCAAGTGTCTTAAGAAAAGGTAGATAATATCGTGACGTATCATATATGCTGTTACTAAACAGCATATATTCGTTCTGGTAATAGTTTCACTTACCAATACCAATAATGTTCATTACTTGGAAACCAAGAGCGCGTAAGGACCGATGGCGACTGCCGATATACACCATATCGATCCAAATCCACTCAGAATGTCATATAATGCGGACGTCTTGTCTACGAAAATCATATACAATAGGGAAAGCACCAATAGCGTGAAGAGGAGCGAAAACGAGTCAGACAATTTGGAAGAAAGGTTGAAATATCTCCCCGTAAACATGAAGAAAAAGAAATAAAATCCGACAAAGAGCAACGAAAGGAGTTCGTTCGACTTGAAAAAGGACCAGTCAATGCGACATATCGACGAATCACATCCTTTGTTCATATACGAAAGGCTCATGTCGTTGTGCGAAACAATATACCTGTACAAATAGAGTGAAAAGAGCGTGAACGCCGCAATAACAGGACCTATGATGCGCAAGAATTTTTTATCGTTGTATTTAATCCAGCCCGCATACAGGGTGAAAACAACCGGCTGTAGAAAAAGCAATAGAAAAATAAGGGACGTTACTGTGTGGTTATCTTTCATGTTTCCCTGTTCCAGTGAGAGATGTCCAAAGTATTCGAGCAACTGCATAAGAATGATAAACAGGTAAAACACGCCGAAGAAATACATTTTACGAGCCAACATAAGTGCCAAGCATACGACGCCTATTGAAAACGCACCCAAACTCGCGCTGGCACTAAAACACATTATATAATATACCACGAGGTTATTGTATAATTTTTGTATTATGTCCTAAGCCTTAAGCCTTAAGCCTTAAGCCTTAAGCGCCAAACATACTGGTTTGGCTAGATGCTGGGTAAGGAAGGCTGGTTGTGGGACCATTTGGACCCATCGTGGCACCAAACCCCGCGCCAAAATTGTTGTAGTTTGCGCCTATATTCCCTGTGCCATAGTTAGGGACCTTCTTACAGTCAAACGCAGGTTCGGGACAGCGCGCACAAGGAGGGCACGGAGGAGGGGGTGTGCTGTTATCGTTACATTTCAACACGGGATCAGGACAAGCAGGACATACGGGAGGCACAATCTCGGATTTGAGAATATACAAATCCTCCTGTCCTGGCGGGATCATGTATTTGGGGACTCCTCTTGGCAGGTTGCTTTGTTGCGTCTCACTGGTTAGCGATGCAGAATAAGCATCGTCGTACCCGCTCGGAGACGATTTGTTTGTGGCCCTCATGTTGGTGTTTCCCTCCTTCGTGGGACAACCCGCCCCCTCCGACTCGGCGGTGGGGCAATCGGCCAAGATGATCAACTCGGCATTCAGGAGATCCAGATATTTCAACACCTCAGTAATCAGCTGGAGCGAAAAGTCCGAAACGTCGCGGAGAACATTGAGCGACTGCTGCGAGGCAATAGCATCCTTGACCTTTTTCCTGCATATCTTGACACTGTTCAACGCCTTCTTGAATCCCTCGTAATCGATAGACTTGGTAAACGGCTCGCCGCACACATTTTTGGGAGAAGCCGTTAACGTGTTGATAATGGTCTCCACTGATTTTTGGATTTTGATTGCGTCCTTACATTCGGTAGTCACCTCTTTCAAGATGCTTTCGGTTTGTTCTTTGGACATACCGTCGATTGTCGAACGTCCTTTTTTCATCTCACCATCGATTACATTCTTAACATCGCCCATTTTTTCTCCGAGCAACATGGATCCTGTGGCAGATTTATACAAGGCGTATACAGCATATTTAATAGCGTTGTCAAACCTTTTGGGATAAGGTTTATCAACCGCATCTTTTACCTCCTGGTCAGTGGGCAATTTGTAAAAATCGTTTCCCACCAAATTGAGAACGACGTTGAGAGATGTTCCGTATCCGCCGAATCCTCCGAACCCCTCTTTATCGTCGCCGGTATTGTAATTTAACGATAGATAGACTATCCCTAAAACAACAAGAAGAATCAGTATCACATACAACGTGTTCATCTTCATTCCCATAAATTTAAACTTCATATACTCTATATTGTGAAAAAAATAAATAAATGAAATCTCAATGTGTGGTGGTATTTTTATTACATAACTACAAACGATGACCCTCCATAGACACTACGCGGATAGCCCAGATATATACGAAGTGGGTATCGATGAGGCGGGGAGAGGACCGCTCTTCGGAAGGGTGTATGCCGCCGCGGTCATTCTACCTAAAGAGGCGGAAGCCGATGGCGATTTCGAATACGACTTTACCAATATGAAGGACAGCAAAAAGTTCAGCTCCAAGAAGAAGATCCGCGAGGTCGCCGAATACATCAAGGAACACTCCGTGTCTTGGGCAGTTGCGTTTGAATCCGAGACAACGATAGACAGGATCAACATTCTACAGGCCACGCAATCGGCCATGCACAAGGCCATTCGCGCATGTCTGGAAATGGCCAAAACGAAGAAAACGGAAGTGCTTGGAGAATCAAATTGCCACTTGTTGGTCGACGGAAACTACTTCAACAGTTTCATTGGATTTGACAAGAAAACCCAGCAAATTACCTCGATTCCCAATACGTGTGTAAAGGGAGGAGACAGCATGTACGCCGCCATTGCCGCCGCCTCCATATTGGCCAAGGTATCACGTGACAATTATATAGATGACATGTGCGACGAACATCCGTGGTTAGACGAGCTATACGGTATACGAAGCAACAAAGGGTATGGTGCGAAAGCGCATATGGCGGCGGTAAGGGAACATGGTGCAAGCAACTGGCACCGAAAGAGCTTCGCGCCATGTAAAACCGCTGCGATGATTGATTATGATAGTTATAAACATATACAGAGACAACGCGTGTTGATAGAATAGTCACACTTATGAATTCCACACAAGACGTGGGGTTAGCCAGAAACACGCGTGATAAATATTACACGTCGCCGGACGTGGTGCGCGAATGTATAGAGATCGTTAAAAAACACATTTCCGTATCCGAACAGGACATTGTGGTGGAACCAAGTGCCGGAAACGGCGCATTCATATCCTGTATACAATCCATGTCCACAAATTGTATTTTTTTCGATCTGTATCCAGAACACAGCCAGGTTACCCAGCAGGATTATTTGTCGCTGGATATCAAATCGGCGGGTATCGACAAGTATGCCAATATTCACACCATCGGCAATCCACCATTTGGTCGACAGTCGTCTATGGCCATCAAATTCATCAAACGGTCATGTATGTGGAGCAGCACAGTGTCGTTTATACTCCCCAAGAGTTTCAAAAAGGACAGCATGAAGAAACATTTTCCGACAAAGTTTCATCTATTATACGAACACGACCTGCCTACAAATGCGTTCTTGGTTGAGAACAAACCACATCATGTTCCCTGCGTATTTCAGATATGGAGGAGGGAAGAGAACGACAGATACGTTACACCAAGATTGGCTCCGCGTGGATTCCGATTTGTCACAAAAGAGGACGACCCTGATATTTCGTTCCGACGGGTTGGCGCGAATGCTGGAAAAGTCGAACGAACGGTGGAAACGAAGGCTGTTCAGTCTCACTATTTTATAAAACTGGATAATGGGGTAACCGAACAACTGGTGAAGACACTGAACGCCATCGTGTACACATGTAAAGACAACACGGTTGGGCCAAGGTCTATATCGAAACAGGAAGTGATCGAACAACTGAACAGAATACTTGAACCCATAAAAAAATGAAATAAGTTTCACACTCCTATCCAAAGCAGACGACAGAAATCAAGCAACCACATTAAACCTTAGATCAGTATGAAGATTATTGGATTTGACACGGAGACGACGGGAAAACCCCACAAAGATACGCGCTATGTGGCGTCGGCAATGAACACCCATCTATGGCCCCACATGGTTCAGTTGGCCTATGTCATTTCGGACACAGATACCAACACCATCGTGAAGCGCGTGAATAAGATTATCAAGGTCCCGGAAGACGTGGAGATTACAGAGGAGAGTATCCAGATTCACGGGATTACGCACGAACAATGCGACAAAGAAGGCGTGGAGGTAGAAGGCGCGTTGCTGGAGTTGTTCGAAGATTGTAAAGACGTCCAGCAATTTGTTGCCCACAACATACAGTTCGACTATGGCGTGATCAAAGCTGCGTGTTTTCGCATTCTCCTACAAAACAACAAATCGTTCGCATCCGCATACACTGGATTCGAACAACAAATCAGGAAGACCAGGCAGAGATGCACCATGCGCGAGAACATAGAACTGTGTAAATTAGTGAGACATTGGGACAATGGAGACCAGTATCACAAGTTCCCCACTCTGGGAGAACTACATGAACACCTGTTCGGAACAACCCCAGAGGACCTACACGATGCGCTCGTGGATATTATGGTGTGTATGAAATGCTTCCACAAAGTAGAGGCACATGTGCCATTGGTGGAAAAATACGACAACGAAATTAAGACGGTCGCGTGTTCTGGGTAGAGTAGGATGGTCTGGTCTGGTCTGGTCTGGTCTGGTCTGGTCCTCCAGCTTGTAGGACAACTGTATATTTGTATTTTTTATTCCCGTTATATATTATATAAGAATGAACAATAAATCAAAGGGCAACCTTTTCTTCTTCCTGTTTTTGTTTCTGATTGTCACCGGAGCATTGTATCAATCTTACAATAAGGCGCTCGAGGGCCTGGCCAATTTCGATTACCGCACCACTTTAGGCGATTATCCGCAATCGCAGGAGGGACCGATCCTGCCTCCGTCCGACTTTCCTCACACTGGAAGCAAAACCACATCCACATGCACCGCCGCAATGATATGGCGAAACTATCCCGAATTCGAGGTGGGCAGTTACGCACAGGAAACCAACAACATTCGCTATCCCCGCAATCCCGACCAGGGAACGTGTACGCCCGCGGATTTTTGCGGTGCACTTTACAAAAACAGACCCTATCACTCCAACGTAGTCTCTCCCATGAAACCCGTGTCCGACGGCACCCATCCCCGCGTAAACTATTACCGAACAGACACCCAAAGCATGTTTCCATACTACAACGAAAAGAATATATTGTATTAATTAATGCGTATGTAGTAATGGTATTGAGAATGCGATGTGCTGCGATTTTTATTGTATATATCTACAATAAAAATGTATAGCAACCAGACAATCATCCAGATAGGTTCACATGTTGGTCCTTCCAAAAACGACCCCATTTTTAGTTTAGTGGACGATACCACAAAACTTATTCTGGTAGAACCGATTCCGTTTTTGTTTCGGCAACTGAAAGAAAACTACACCGTCAATTTTCCAAACAACAAGAACATTACTTTCATAAATAAGGCAGCAAGCGACCATGTAGGGGAACTGGAAATCACTACTCCAACGGAAAACAATGATTTCGCCAATCTGCCGTTTTATGCCTCGCAATTGGCTTCCGTGGACAATGAACACGCCACCCGACATATTCCGGAACTGATGGTGGAGACGATTCGTGTGCCAACCACGACGATTGACGAGATTGTAAAGGACCATGATATTGGAAAAATAGATCTGTTGCATACCGATACAGAGGGACATGATTACGATATCATCATGAACTACAGTTTTCAGGTGAAACCGACCAATATATTGTTTGAACACAAACACATGGACGGGTTCTTTCATTTCGGCGAAAGATTTGAAAAACTGTCCAGGCATCTGAACTCGATGGGTTACGTCCAGAAGTACCAAACCGGCGAAGACACGATGATGGAGCTTGTGGATCCGCCCAATTCGGGTCTACCTTAAAACAAGCCAGCAGTTAAAGTCGTCTCACAAAAAGAGTCTTGGTCTGCCGTATGTGGTCTATCTATGTATCTACCAAGTAGATGGTATTAGCCGAACTTCTGTCGGGTCTCATCTATGGATTCCGTTCGGATTTTCAGGTCTTCTGGTATGGATATCTGAATATCGTCTGTATCGTCTGTATCGTGTGTATCGTCGTTCACACCAATGCTTCCTGTTTCCTTGTCCAAGGTAATCATACATCTGCTACTCGATACCACATCCCCATTGGGATGCGACCCCGATGTCGTCGGGACCGCCTTTACGCGCTTCGCAGGTTTTCGGTGGTCGAATCCGTTTTCGCGCTCGTATACGATGGTCTCCCATGCCTTCTGCATAGTGGGAACCACCGCATCAAACCACCTACTGCTTCTCGTTACCAGGACACAACTCATTTCGTCGAGTTTCCAGAATAAATTTTTCACCCATACATACCCTTGCGACTCCATTTCGCTGCGTTGTTTTTCTTCCCATTTTTCCGTCTTACTTTTTGACGCGACCATGCCAAGTGGAGCATATTTATATTCTGGTTTTCCGTCTTTGGAGAAATACAATATGATGCCTTTATATCCAGTGTCAACATCAGTGTCGTTGTAATATGAATTCTCGTCATCATATTCCTTGAATCTTGTTTCCAAGAAGTCGCACTCCTCCAGTTTACACGTTTCCATTTGTAACTGCATTTGAACCCAGTATTCTAATTTAGGTGTTCCGGTTATCTCGCGGTTTACTATATTTTTTATTTCGAGCATGCGTCCATATCTCGGCGAAGACGAATCAACGTTGATGCCGTCCGGCGATGCTCCAAGGAACAAATGCTTGTCGTGCTGGATACATCCAAAGTCTTCGATTTGTGTGTTATACATATATTCATAAATCATAACGGACAGGGGTTCATACTTTTGTCCCCAATGAAGGGTTGTTTCTACATTTACAGAGCGAGGTGCCGACGAGTCGTCTTCCTTGTCTGCACCAGGAACATACAATGGTTTACATTTCTCGAATACAATTTGGTTGTATTCTGACCCCTCCATGAGGGTCTTATATGCGTTGCTTGCGGTGATGAGATTGTGGCGAAAAGCATACCACTCTGCTGTGCGCTGTTCTGGCTGAGGCATCTCCCGCAACTCTTGTAAACGGCTTGTGATTTCGCGGACGTTCACGCGGTCATTCAACACGACAGACGATTCATATGAACGCGGAGACATGAACGTTTCGTAGAAAATCTCGACGATGTCCTCGATGCGTTGCTTACATTCCGCATAATGATAAAACTGGATGTCGTTTCCAAATGTGGTAAGAACAAGCTCGAGTATCTCGTTCAGAAAATTGGCGTGGAAATCCTCCTCCATCAGATCCTCGATGTTTTCGCAAACATATTCTTCCATGAACTGTAACACAGTTCCTACAAATTCCTCGTCATATATCACGCACTCGGACGAGTCGGGGACGATATCGTCGAATATGTCTTGTAATTCATCAATCATCGTTTCTACTTCTATAACATAAATACTATGTTTATGTTATATTCATTTTTATTGTAAACTGGACACAGCAGTATCAGTCTTCTAAATTTTCAAGTGAATCAATCGACCGGCTGCTTCCGTTCTTTCTGGCGGTTCTGATAGCCGACGATTTCTTGGCGGGCAGACTTTTGAGCGTAGAAACCCGCTTCTCCGTATTTTTCAACGTAAAATGTTTGGTGCTCCTGTTGAACACGATCGATGGAATGTCCTTTACGACACCCGTCTCTTTGTCGTAAACCACGTCCTTGACGCGAGCGAGCTTTTTTTTGCCCAGACAATCCTTCAGGAATCGAACCAACAACACCGTCTCCTCCGAAGAGAGGGTATTTTTTTCCCGGTACACCTCCGCGTAAACAAGCAGCTTGCGCGTTTTCATTGTTTTGTCCAGCTTACACCAGGGCTCGACCTTGTTTTGGGTCATTTCCGTCTCCAAGAACTTATCCAGATTGTCCATATCGCTTGAGGCCTTGGTCTCTTTCATGGTATTCCCGTTCATTAGCATTGTTTTATACTTGATGTTTCGTAGTTCTAAACACTCGTCTCCCTTGGAAGGCGTCGTTTTATTCTCTGTCGCCGATAAAGTTGCCGACTCATCGGTATCCGATGATGTTAGCTGGGACTCGCCCATATTGGTGTTCTCCATTGTATAGTGTTACTAAACCATTATGTTTAAGTGATGTTTCTAATACATTTGCTACTAAATATTATTATTACAGCATTCCACTTTATTCAAGTAAAATGAAACGAATCATAGCGGACAGTTTAGAGATATTGCCGTATAGTAAATAACCATGGACACACATGAGTATAGTCAAATTTCCAAAGATCTTACCAATACATTGTCCAAACCAACCAAACGGGAGCATGGTATTTACTTTACGCCGCCATCCACCGTCCACGCAATACTGGATACGATTGACCCACATGTATCTGGTAATATCCGCATCCTCGAGCCTTCTTGTGGGTCGGGTGAGTTTGTGCGGGCTATGTGCGATAGATACAAGAGCCCTGGCATCAGAATTGACGCCATCGAAAACAACAGCACAATTTTCGAGACAGTCGCTCCCGGGTTCGGCGACAACGAACGGGTATCCATGTTCAATGAAGACTATCTCAGTTACCACCCGGAGAGTGAGTACGATCTGATTATTGGAAATCCGCCCTTCTTCGTGATGAAAAAGACAGACGTGGATGCCGCATACTACTCCTATTTCGACGGTCGACCGAACATATTCTTGCTGTTTATCATCAAATCGCTTGGGCATCTCCGAGAAAACGGGATCCTCTGCTTTGTCTTGCCCAAGAGCTTCCTGAATTGTTTGTATTACGACAAGACGAGAACTCTCATCAACACCGAGTGTGTCATATTGAACATCTCCAAATGCGCGGACGAATACATCGAAACCAAACAGGAAACGGTGGTGGTCGTTCTTCAGAAGAAACTGCCACCCACACCCAAAATAAACAGTGCCTATGTCATGACCGTTTGCGACCATACCATATTTGGCACGTGCGAAACCATAGAGGAACTACGCGGATTGTACGAGAACTCCACCACGCTCTCCGAGATGGGATTCGATGTCAACGTAGGCACGGTGGTATGGAACCAATGTAAGTCCATACTGACAGACGACGCAAACAAGACGCGGCTCATTTACAGTTCAGACATAGAGGGGAATACGCTCGGCAGGAAGGAGTACGTGAATCCCCAGAAGAAAAATTTCATCGACAAATCTGGCCACACCGGTCCGTTGCTGGTCGTCAACCGCGGATACGGAACTGGGAATTACGCGTTCCAATACTGTTTGATCAACAGTTCACAGGAGTATCTGGTGGAAAACCACCTCATCTGTATACGATGCGCCTCATCCGTCACCAAGAAGAAGCTTCTGGAGATGTATAGAAAAATAATTACATCTTTACAAAACAACAAGACAACGCGATTTATACAATTATACTTCGGCAACAACGCCATCAACACCACCGAGCTCAAACACATGCTGCC
>ERZ807291.7576-NODE-7576-length-12494-cov-6.580433_pt1 | contig 12494 bp, 12 predicted proteins | sample MGYA00521257_ERZ807291 | MGnify/ENA primary metagenome ERZ807291 (study PRJEB31413, sample SAMN03169783) | marine metagenome | biome: Marine; feature: Water; material: Subsurface seawater | place: North Sea | collected 2011-04-28 | depth 1 m m ...
CTATGACTTTATCTGCGACAATCCGACCAAAAGGCCTACCAGTGGTGTAACCGCAATTACGAATTACATTATCAGCCGCTCCAAGCATCATATTCCAATTTTGCATATCCACAGCCATGCCTCTGTCTCGTATGGCGTCATAACACGAGTCTGCAATAGCGGATGAACAAGAAAACAAAAGATGAATCGTGAAAATAAGTCGTTTCATTTACTCGCCTTGAGACAATCTGCGTCGTTTCGGGGTTCTTTTTCGATATTGAACCACGCCAGAGTGCATCTTATAACAAAACTTTTGCTCGAATAACGCTCGATTTGTAACCATGCAACTTGTTCGGTGTTTTATGCTTTGGGTAAATAGAAATCCGGACTCCTAGGATGGTGAAATAACTTTTTCGGAAAAATATTTTCCCCCACATGCAATTTTACTCGATAAACGAAGAATCCGGCCACCGAGTGCTGCAATTATCACCTGTGAAAATCTCAATCCTTCAACGAATAACTTCCCAATAGCCTACCAGAACTCCTTTTGAAGGCTCGCCGATGCTCCTCAGCTACTGTCCGATCATACAACTCTGGCGAGAGCGCTACGCAGTAGTCATGCAATATGTACTTTGCTAACTGCTCTTCGTTATCAGCTTTCCAGACGAGCTGTTGGCATTCATTACACCTACGTGGTGAATCAAATGGTGACGGGGAAACAGTGGTCTCTAGATCGTCCCAACGCTTGGGACATTTGAACTTGAACTCACAATTGCGGATCAGGTTTTCAGGCCTAGGTTCAGAATGTAAATCGATCATGACTAACGAATAGACTGTAGGCGAAACTTAAATCGGTCATAACGCTGATAACACCACGCATCAAAAGGCTCTATTTATCGTAAAATGGACGATATAAAGATGCTATCAATAAGCAACCGATTACGGGGCCAAGAAGGTATATCCAAGTGACCCCCCAAAACCCAGAAAAGAAAAGATTCGGTCCCAGAGCTCTAATAGGATTCATTGACGCACCAAACTCAGCGCCAAATAACCAGATGTTCAACATAACTACGGTACCAATAAAAACAGGTTTTAAAAATTCAAACCTCTGTTTATAAGAAAATAAAATCACAAGCATCATCGTCGCTGAAACATAGACCTCAACTGCTAGAGCTTCCAAATGTGATGCATCAAGACTCGGAGTATTAAGCCCCAATCTAGCTTCAACACCCATGAAAGCGTTTAAGACAAATCCGGCAATAATAGAGCCTGTAACTTGTGCAAGAATATAAATAGGAACAAAGTTGTGGCTAATTCTGCCTAACAACCAAAAAGCTAAAGTAATTGCCGGATTTACATGCGCGCCAGATAGATTATTGAGAGCGTAAATGCATAGACTGAGCGTTGCGCCAGAGAGGAAACCGCCAAAGTATGGGCCATAACCTAAGTCAGGGTTTGAAGCCACCGAAGCTCCATAACACCCAAACAGAGCAATAGCGAATGAACCCAAAAGTTCCCCGGACAGCCGGTGAGTCAGTGTGTAGTTATTGCTTTGAGAGGACGGCATAGATGCTACCGATTCGTTCTGCCAGTTGGTCGGTATTCTTGATCACGGAATAACGACCTTTCCCATACACTCTTTCCAGCGAAGTGTTTGATTTATCGCCTAAACCAATACAGTAAACATCAATCGATTGCTGACGAACCTGTGATACGGCGTGCCGTGCATCTTCAATGAAATACTTTTCATCCGAAACATCCAGATCAAAGGGTTCTCCATCTGTTATCACCAAAACTAATTTTCTGTAGGTATCTGCCCGCGAAATTTGCTGTCCAGCGAAACGAATTGCAGCGCCAGTACGAGTGGAAAACCCTGCTTCAGTGGAGTACAGACGAGAGCGCGCCAAATCCCAAGACTGTCTGTAGTCCTTAATCAGCCCAATCCGGACATCTTCCCTTCCATCACTACAAAAAGTGAATACGGAGAAAGGATCTTTCGCTCTAGTTAAACTTGTACCTAATATGTCTACCGCTCTCAGAGCAACATCAAGGAGCCGTTTACTGTCGTCCTCACCAACGCGATCTTTAGTACTTTCCGAGACGTCTAAAACGATCTGTACCGATAAACTCTTACCCTTCTGCAAACTCAAGTCATAATAATTTTCGTCGGTGGAAGCTCCCATTTTTAGATCAATAACGGTGGATATGGCTGCATCGATATTTAATCTATCGCCATAAGCAACTGCTCGTTTGAGGTGGTGCTTATTAACAGACACGCTCTCAATCATGAGAGCAATGCTATTTACCGCTTGTTCAAACTCCACATCCGGATCGATTGCTCTTTGATGGGATTTAAAGGGATAAGACTTGAGAGTTACGAAATCATCTAAAAAAACCCCATTAAGGTAATCAAATTCACCCTGAGTCTGAATAACCTTAGGCTGAGACTCCGCTTGTAAGGGAATGGAGTTCACTTTTTTAGATGGTTCAATAATGTCGCTATTTTTTTTCTCTTTACCTTGGTCCTGCTCTCTAAACTCGACATCAACACCAGCACCAGCTGCTGCTGATTCAGCATTATCAATATCATCATCAAAGTCCCAAATACCTTGATTATCATCTCGGTAAATTGGGGAAGGAAGATAGGTTTTGGCGTTAAATTGAATTCGCATTTGCCCCAAATCATTGCCGAGCAAATTACCCAATTCCCTTGAAAGATCCTCGTCATCCCAGCGGTTACGGTTATCATAAAAAGATTCAAAAGCTTTCGTGATCCAACCATTAGCATCATGAAATTCTGGATTAAGAATTTTATAAGACAACCGCTTAAAAACATTTTCCGCCGATAGCGACGTTGAACCAATCTTCGTATTGAATAAATCCCAGACACGACTCAAACCTGGGAATATTTCAAGTGCCAGCAACTCACAGCGACAATCCTCCAGCACAGAAGTTAAAGCAATCTGGATAGGTTTAAGTGAGCCCTTTTCGAAAGGCTTTGACCGAAATCTAAGATGTGACGCTATGTGATGCAAAGACGCTACGTGAATAGCCTCGCTGAGTTCGCCCTTTATCCCTGGGTATGATCTGGGGAGTCGTATGCGAGATCCATAGAAAGATGATCTTTTAACAATATTTTTAGTGGACAAAACTGGGATTTCGGAGACATGAATATCACAACCCCATAGAGCATTAACTTCGGCTTTAGCTTTTCGAAGTACTTTATTGAGACTTACCGCATCTATATTTTGACTCAGCCAATGGTTAGACGATCTGGTCTCTAATCTTAAATGCCCTCCCAAAACTCGACTATCAAGCCCACTCCCTCTCGAACAGGCAATGATCCAATTCTCAATTTTATGCAGCAAACCACGGTCGAGGAGAGTCGGAACACTATGCATAAAATCATCGAGGTGGCGCGATGCGAGCCCCAGTAAGCGCTTAATTGCATCGCTCCATACCAGCAAGGAATCTCGACCTTCCATAGACAGATCATTAAACGTGGATAGGAGAGCCATAGTTGCTCCCGCCGAATTCTTTCTAGCCGCCTCAGTAATCAGGTCGAAAAATACCTCGGAAAATTGCCCTTTAAGATCCGGATGCTCGCTGAGTATTTCCGTCAACACCTCGGAAAAGTACTGGCATACTTCCCGAGGATAACCTCCCGAAACCAGTCTTTTCCGTAAAGCGCTGATCAACTCACGACTATCAGTATCTACCCGATGATTTTTAGAATGCGAATCTAAAAATCGTGGGTCTTTGATGACTTTTGCTACCATTTTTGGGGAAGTCGCTACTGAGGAAGCGCACGGATGGCATGCATTAAACCTGATCTAATTTCTAGATCATCCGAGATCACGTTCGCTACCGCTGTCTGGCATGCTTGATCCAAACTGAACCCACGTGAAATCATTTTTCCCGCTGCAATCAAACACCTCGTGGACGCTCCCTCCTTCACTCCCTTACCGACAAGGTTTCGTGATAACTCACCTACCTTAACCAAGGTTTCAGCGACACGATTATTAACCCCGCTCTCATGCGCGATGACTGACAACTCCAATTCTGGCTTCGGATAATTCAAATCTATACCTAGAAATCGCTGTTTGGTTGACTCCTTCAGGTCTTTCAAGATCGATTGGTATCCCGGGTTGTAGGACACTACCAAGAAAAAATTTTCATGAGCCCTCAACAATTCCCCTTTTTTTTCTATTGATAAAAGCCTCCGGTCATCTGTCAATGAGTGAATTACAACCGTCGTATCCTGCCTAGCCTCAACAATCTCATCTAGGTAACAAACTGACCCACTGCGCGCCGCCATGGTGAGTGGTCCATCAATCCATTTAGTTCTATCTTGCTCCAGCAAAAAGCGACCAAGCAAATCTGTCCCAGTCATATCTTCATGACAAGATACCGTCACAAGCGGGAGCTTGAGACGCCAACACATGTACTCAATGAATCTAGTCTTACCTGACCCCGTTGGCCCTTTGAGCATTACTGGTATTCTTGAATGCCATGCCGATTCAAAGACCTCTATTTCATTCCCTTGCGGAGAGTAAAACGGCTCAGACTCTACAAAATAGAATTCACTCACTTCTAGCCTCCAAAGAATCCCCCTCTTGAACAAATCAAGAGGAGGATTCAACCTAAATTAATAGGGTTAACGATGTGATGTCTTTTGATTTGGAATCCCTGGTATTGGACTTTCTTCAGTTCCAACCGTAGGTCGAGTCATAGCCTCAACGCGTTTCCTGGTCCCATCTGGATCATTAACCCACTGCGAATAGAATTCATAGGGGCATTCTGCGGCTCCAATGTCACCGTCTCCAGAATTGATCATGCCGGTGTAACCACGATGCACTAGCTTGAATAAATGATTATTTGACTGCGCATTCTTTCTAAAGTCTCTAATCGCAGACACGGACATCTGAGCGTATTGAATCCCATTCTCCTCTTCAGCACATTCACCCAGAGTACGGCCATCAAAACCGACAAGCGCTGAATGACCGAAGTAAGAATAAACACCATCAAATCCGGTGGCATTCGCAACAGCAACGTAACTGTTATTCGCCCAAGCCATCGCTTTTGCCATCGTGACCTGCTGTTCTTTAGCCGGATACATGTATCCTTGACAGCGGACAATCAGTTCCGCGCCTTTCATCGCGCAGTCGCGCCAGATTTCCGGGTAGTTTCCGTCATCACAGATAATTAGCGAGATTTTTAGCCCTTTGGGTCCATCTGACACGTAAGTACAGTTTCCTGGGTACCACCCTTCGATTGGCACCCATGGCATAATTTTTCGGTATTTTTGAACAATTTCGCCTTCTGAGTTCATCAAAATCAAAGTGTTATATGGTGCTTTGTTCGGATGATCCTCATGTCGCTCTCCAGTCAGCGAAAACACGCCCCAAACTCCAGCTTTACGACACGCTTCCGCAAATATCTCAGTCTCTTCCCCGGGACATGTTGATGCAGTTTCATACATCTCTTTCTCGTCATACATGATTCCATGAGTACTGTATTCAGGGAAAATAACCAGATCCATACCTGGCAATCCGATTTTCATACCCTCAATCATTTTCGCTATATTTCGAGCGTTATCGAGAACCTCAGCTTTCGTGTGTAAACGAGGCATTTTGTAGTTAACAACAGCAACACCTACGGTATCGTTGCTACTTCCAATATCACCGTGATACATAATTATTCTCCACGTTACGCAGTTAAATATTTATCGATCAGGTCACTGCTAAACCCACCGATTTCCCCTTTCGAAACAATATGCCCGCGATCTAAGATCAAAAATGAGTCAGCATTTCGTCTCAAAAACTCCAAATTCTGCTCGACAAGCAAAATCCCTAAACCTAATTCAGAATTCAGACGGACCAGTACTTGCTCTATTTGCTCAACGATATTAGGTTGGATACCCTCCATCGGCTCGTCGAGCAAAAGAATTTTAGGATTGGTCATCAAAGCTCTCCCAATAGCGAGTTGCTGTTGCTGTCCACCCGATAAGTCTCCACCTTTTCTAGACAGAAACTCTTTTAAAATGGGAAACAAATCAAAAACGAAGTCTAATCTTTCAGACTGAAGAGACTCGCTCTCAAACCTTTCTGTAAATAGACCTACGGCCAAATTTTCCTGCACTGAAAATTTAGGAAAAATTCCTCGGCCTTGAGGAACGTATCCGATCCCTCTCTTGACTCGCTCATCAACTCGCTTTTCATCCAGTTGATAACCGTCCAGGCGAATAGAACCTTTAGCCTTTACACCTCCAACGATACTATTTAGTAACGTCGTTTTTCCCATTCCATTTTTACCCAGAATGGCCAAAAAACCGCCCGCGCTTAACTGAAAAGAAACATCTACTAAAGCTTGGCTTTTCCCGTAAAACGCATCTAGGCTTTTCACTTCAAACATCAAACCAACCCCTTTGATCCGAGATAAGCACTCTTGACTGATTCATCTTTCGAGATCTCCTCAACTGTGCCCTCAGCCAAAACCTTGCCCTGATGCATAACAATCACCTGATCGGCGATGTCCCTTACGAAACCCATGTCATGGTCAACAACAACGAGTGAGTGTGATTTCTTTAAGGAATTGAAGATCTCTGCAGTTTTCAATTTCTCAGAAGCTGTCATTCCAGCTGCTGGCTCATCCATGAGAATAATTGCGGGTGATTGAGCGACTACCATAGCGATTTCGAGCCACTGTCTTTGACCGTGAGAAAGGTACTCAGCCTTTTTGTCCAAAAGCAGTCCAAGACCGAGCATCTCAGATACGCCCGCGACCCACTCCTCATCCATCGATAAATAAAAATTACTTAAGTTTGAAAAAGGGTTTGTTTCCTTGCGCAGAGATACCCAAATATTTTCAGCTACGGTAAGACCGTCAAAAACACTCGGTGTTTGAAATTTTCTTCCTATACCTAACCGACTTCGCCGGAATTCTGGTACGGAACTTATGTCGGTTCCATCGAGAAAAATACCCCCGGCTTTGTTCTGAGTTTTGCCACAAATACAGTCAAGCATCGTGGTTTTACCTGCGCCATTTGGGCCTATTAAACACACCAGCCCTTGAGCTTCTATATCCAAAGAAACCTCATCAACTGCTCTGAAACCGGAAAATTCAACAACCACGTTTCTCGTACTCAATTTCTTCAAGGACTTCATGAATTTAGCCCTCCAGATTGTGTCGATTTGTTCGCCCTAAATTTCCGGAACAGTATTTCGCTGAGACCAGCCAAACCTCTGGGCAAAAATAAAACCACTAGTATGAAAAGTAATCCCATGAGTAGAGTCCAAGTTTCCAAGAACAATTCAGTCTCGGATAATGAGCCCTGAACCCCGTTGATAAGGACCGCCCCCCAAAAACATCCAACAAAGCTTTGCCTTCCGCCGACTGCGCACCAAATAACTACCGCTAAGGAAATTTTCACATCTAAAAAAGTGGGAGAGGCAAATTCCATGACTACTGTGTAGATCATTCCTCCCAAACCAGCTATCGCCGCAGAGAGACCCATCACTAAACACTGATACATCGATACGTTATAGCCGAGATAACGAACTCTATTCTCGTCATCTCGAATCGCTTGAGTGATCAAGCCGGTGCGTGAGTTTATAAACCAATTGGCAACCAATAAAGAGACGACCAGGCCCGCAAAAGCCAAATAAAAACTTGATGTTCCGTAAGCATCAAATTCGTAGCCGAAGATGTTTAAAAAAGCCAAATCGGTTATGCCGTTAAATCCGCCCGTCACAAATTGCTGATCAATAACTATAAGATTCACGACGACTAACGCTGCTAACGTGATGATGGCCACGAAAACACCGGTGACCCTACCGCCAAATACAAAAGATCCTATCAAATACGCCAAGATGGCTGGCCCGAAGATCCCCAGTATTAAGGTTGATCCAAGAAAGTGGAATGGTTCCCAGATTAGAGGGAGCGTCTCTACATTGTTCCAAACCATGAAATCGGGCAAACCACCCGAGCCTGTGTGTACAGCATCTGTTCTCAGTTTCAGATACATCGCCATACAGTAAGACCCTAAACCAAAACTCATCGCTTGGCCTAAGTTCAATATCCCGCCATATCCCCAGCTTAAACTCAAGGCTATGGCCAATATTCCAAGGCAAATATATCCGCTAAATTTATTCAGCCAGAATGGATCATCGACAACTAAAGGCACTACAAAAACCACGAGAATCGTAAGCCATAGCGGTAAAGTGCGAGCCGGATTAAGCATTGAATAGATTCTATCTGTCACCTTTAACTCCTTGTTGAGGAATGAAAGAGTCCGTTCGGTCTAACCCGGATGACTACTATTACAATTAAAAAAACCAGAGCTTTCGCCAGTGTGTCGTTGGACAAGTAAGCAAATACACCTGACATCTGACCAATCAAGAAAGAACTTGCAACAGTGCCAATTAAACTGTCGACGCCCCCCATAACAACAACCATGAATGCGTCTACCACATAACCGGTTCCCATTTCGGGGGATACACTTTTCAGAGGTGAAACGAGTGCCCCGGCTATACCTGCAAGAGCAGCGCCGTAAGCAAATGTTAGTGAATAAACCTGCCCTTTATTAATACCGAAGCTTTCAGCCATATAACTATTCTGAGTCAGTGCCCTTATCTTTTGCCCGAACCGTGTCTTGTTGAATAAAAACCAAGTAACTGCGAAAAGAAGAAGTGCCACTCCGAGAATAAAAAGTCGATACAACGAGACGCTAGCTCCCATAATCTCAATCGACTCGTTCAGAGCAGCAGGTAACTCAACGTAGCGCAATTCACCGCCAGCACTTAGACGGATTAATTGTTGGGCTAAAATACCAATCCCCCAAGTCGCAAGAATTGTGTCTAATGGACGCGAATAAAGGGTTCGAATAACAGTACGCTCAATAAGCCAACCAAGGCCAAACATGCCAATCAATATCAGGGGTATCGCTGGTATCAATGAAATGCCTAAGAAAGTTTGGAGAAACCATGACATGTAGGCACCCAGCATAACGAACTCACCGTGTGCTAGATTTATGACTCCAGTGGTTCCGTAAATTATTGACAGCCCAAGCGCAACTACTAAAAGAATTGAAGCAATGCTCAGTCCCGTAAACAATTGGCTCAAAAATATGTCCATGGTCTCTCCAAATAAGTTGGCTAGATCACCTGCGGAGAGTGATCTAGCCTAGGGTGGAAGCAGCTAGATCAAACTTTCTTTAAACCTGACGCGGTGCATAACTGATCTTCGTATGCAGCATAGGGAATAGGTTTGATCCATTCGTTTGACTGCTGAATGATGTTGAACTGACCATCTGATTGGCATTGACCGATCTTCGGCCACAACCAAGTATGTAGATTTTCAGGCTCAATTTTGATCCGCCCTTGAGGAGCAACCATCTCTTGGCCTTTTATGGCCTCGCGAATAGTTTCTGGCGTAATTTGACCACTACCAATCTTTTCAACAGCCTGTTTGAATAGATAAACACCGAAGTAAGACGGCTCAGATACAAAGTGAGTCACTTTGTCTCCACCCCAACGCGATCGATATGCTTCTACAAACTTCTGATTTTCGGGAGAGTCGTGGACCATAAAATATGGAGCACTAGTGAAGTGTCCAGCCGCAGCATCGCCGCCCATAGCAGCAACCTCGTTCTCAGACGTGGTCAACGAGGCCATCGGCATAGTGTCCGGATTTAAACCAGCCGCCCGATATTGACGATGCAATGCAACTACACTGTCGCCCACAACTGTTGAGAAGATCACATCCGGCTTTTCTTGCTTAAACTTATTAACAATAGAAGCAAACTCCGAATGACCAAGAGGCACATACTCTTCAGCAATTACCTCGCATCCGAGTTCCGCTAGCAACTTTTTACAGTAGTTATTTTCTTCTTTTGGATAGATATAGTTCGAGCCCACTAAGTACCAGCGCTTACCAAAGTTCTTAACGAGGTATGGGATAAACTCATCTTGTTGCTGATTCGGAACAGCACCTGTGTAAATCACATTTTTTGAACATTCCCGCCCCTCATACAGGGTTGGGTAAAAATACAAATTCTTACGCTTTTCGAAGACTGGCAGGACAGCTTTCCGAGACGCCGATGTGTAAGAGCCGAAAACTGTTACACACTTGTCGTTCAAAACTAGTTTACGTGCTTTCGCGGCGAACGTTGCCGGATCTGACGCCGGATCCTCTTCGACAACCTCGATCCTCTTACCTGCTATTCCACCTGAAGCGTTGATTTCCTCAATAGCCAAGATAGTTGCTTTATGCAGTGACTCCTCGACAATAGCGGTTGTTCCAGTTAGCGAAAACAGAACGCCAACCTTAATGGTATCTGCTGCATACGCCAGATTAGACCAGAAGATGGGCGAACCACCTCCGATCGCAGCCAAGGAAGCCAAACTTGCACTTCCCTTTAAAAAGTTACGTCTAGACAAATCTTTCATGATTATTATCCCCAAAAAAAAAGGCACCCAAGTGCCTCATGTTTCAGAACCACTCTAGATGCCTTGTCGACGGTTTCGTCTTTGTCTAAGTTGCCCTCTTGCAACTTGTCTTTGAATCAATACTTCGATTCATTATTTAGATTTATACCTAATTTTTTAATGCGTCAAGAAAAAATATCGTGAGTCTCAATGATCGATTGAGCAAGATCCACAACAGAAACTCTTTTTTTCATCGCTTGATCTCGCAAGAACCGGTAGGCCTCCGCATCACTTAAACTTTTAGAGTCGCTCAGTATTAACTTTGCCCGCTCGATAACAGAAGCTGATCTCGCTTGCTCAGTAACCTTAAACAGTCGATCTCTCAAGCGTTTAACCAAATCTCGATTGCGCAGCCCCATCAGCAAACTTAGCTTCTGCTCGGGCAAACTCATTTCCGCAGAGATTATGGAGTCCAACCCGGTAGCTAGCGTAGCCTCTATATCGAGATCTACACCTTTTGATATCCATCCCGCGACGACAGGACGACCATCACTTTCCTCCGGGAGATCCTCCCACGAATCAACGCTTACCGAATAAATCAGGAAGTCGGCATCACCAAGCTCTTTAACCAAGGTCATACCAAATGATTCAAGATTAGCCGCCAAATAGCTTTCTGGTGCAGCACCATGAAAAACCAAAAAAACTTTTTTGCCAGATAGCGTTCTACTCAAAAAGCGCCTAGCCTCTTCCAGTTATCTTCCCATAACGGAGACCTCTCTTTTTCAACCAAGAAAGGATCTGGCTTCATTACTTTTTTAGTCTCACCGATAATGTTAAAGGTGCCATCTCCACCGACACGGCCCAGCCGTGAGTGCAAATTAGCATGTCCAGTATAAGGATCTATAGAGAGACTCCCGTGAGGTGTTTCGATCTCTGAAGATAAAACAGCGTCTCTAACGGTCTCAAAATCTAGTTTTTGACATTGAGCTGCAGCATGACTAAACAATTTTATCTGAGAATATGCCGCTTCGAGACACATATTTGCTGCCGCACCCGTTCCATAGCGTTTGGCTAATGCTTCCAAGAACTCTTGGTTGGAAGTAGATTGAATACTCGAAAAATAAGTACAACAGGAAATATGATTTTCACCAACATCATTCCCCATCTGCCTCAATTCTGCCTCAGAGGTGGTTAAACTTGCGATGGGGTTAACCTTAGCCGAAAATCCTTGATCATAATATTCTTGATAAAAGTACTTAATTCCATCCCCAACCAATGTACTAAAAACAAAATCAGGGCTTACAGACTTAATCCGCTTGGCCATCTCCCTAAATTCATCTCGAGAAGCCCCGAGCGGTGCATATTCCTCGAAAACGATTTCACCGCCCTTTGATATAACGTGAGTTTTGAACGTGCGATTTGACTCCCGAGGGTATATGTAGTCAGCACCCACTAGCGCAACGCGGCATCCAAATTTTTCTACCAGAGTATCAGCTAAGATTGAGTTACTCTGGTTAGGTGCAGCACCACTGTAGATAGCATTGGGAGAATATTCGAAGCCTTCATATATAGTCGGATACCATAAGAGACCGCCAAACTTTTCTAAAACCGGAATTACCAATTTCCTAGACGCAGACGTGTAACAACCGAAGAAAAACTGCACATCCTCCTGAACAATCATCCTGTGCGCACTCTTGGCGTACTCTTTTGTAGCTGATTTAGGATCAGAGTAAACGACCTCTAAAGGACGACCATTCACTCCGCCCGAATCATTTACTTCTTCAACTGCTAGCAGCGTGCCTTGAAGTTGTGTTTTCTCAATTACTGAAGTGTATCCCGAACACGAAAACAAGACCCCGATCTTAATAGGTTGATCAGTCCTGAATGCCATCGTGGCGTTCCTCTATTATTATTTTCCACTTACAGGCTTACTCTTCAGAAAGCCGATTGTCAACATGGATCACATCTAGATCCAAAAAACCTGATTCCATCAAAAGATGTCGCTCTATAAATCCGCAATATCTCAGCGAAAAGTTAAGCAATTAACAGCTAGGCGCGAATATGCGCGCGCGAGCAATAACATCTAAA
>ERZ807291.7578-NODE-7578-length-12491-cov-6.233757_pt1 | contig 12491 bp, 8 predicted proteins | sample MGYA00521257_ERZ807291 | MGnify/ENA primary metagenome ERZ807291 (study PRJEB31413, sample SAMN03169783) | marine metagenome | biome: Marine; feature: Water; material: Subsurface seawater | place: North Sea | collected 2011-04-28 | depth 1 m m ...
GCATATTGTAAACCAGATGAAGCTGAACCAGATGATGTGATTATTGAATTAGATCTAATGAATGTTAATGTTGAAAAAAGAAGTATTCCTTTTCTTGTTGATGCAGAAGTTAACTTTGACAATGATACATTTGGAGGACAACTAACCATAAAAGCTCCTAATGCACGATTGCCCAATATTTCACCAGATAGCCCTCCAGAAGATAGAATTAATTACGTAATTTATAATGAAATAAATCCAATGCTTGAATCTCATGGCGGTGAAGTTAGTTTGGTTGAATTTACTAATACAGGTGTCGCGGTGTTGCAGTTTGGCGGAGGTTGTCAGGGATGTGGCATGGTTGACGTTACTCTTAAAGATGGTATCGAAAAAACTTTAATCGAACAAATTCCAGAGCTAAAATCTGTAAAAGACTCAACCGATCATTCGATTGACGATAACGCCTTTTATAAAAATTAAATTTGCTTAACAGAGACAATCACTCCAAAAAGAGGGTGATCAAAATAATGGATTTCGTTGTTAAAAATTCTCTTTTTTTCGTTTATAAATATATTTAATTCTTCATCAAAAAATTCTGTTGAATCAATATTTATTTTGATATCTTCATATTTAACGTACTCATTCTTATCATTCAGACTAATATTAATATCAAGTTCATCATCTAATTTTTTATTTAATATATTTTGCTTAATAAGCTTATTTTTATAGTTAGATATATATGATGTTGATTCTAAAATTGTTGGCTTTGATTTTTTTCTTCCTAGATAAGCATTTAATTCAATATGCATAAATCTATTTCTATAGAATTTTATAAAATAGCCATAATTCTTATTTAGATCTTCTTCATAAAGATAAATCGAATTTTCTAAATTTGGTATATTTTGGATCCAGCTATAACTATTTAAAATTTCATAATTATTAGATGCGAGCATCTTTTTTTTAAGTTTATTTAATATTTCTAAATTTTTATTTTTTTTAAACCACAGCCCCGGATTTGTTGCGATATTTGGTGACTCTTCTAGTTGTTTATTATTTTGATTGGTCTTAATAGAAATACTTTCAAGCAATTTAGAATACCAAAATTTTCTAGGAGCTTGATTAATAATATTTTTATTAATTAATATCTCATTACTTGCAAAGTTAATTACTTTTTCGTTTGGAAGGTCTAATTTGTTATTAAATTCTTCTTTTGGATTTTGATTTAAATGTTTAAATATTATGAACTCAATTTCATATTGGTTAAGTTCTGTAGAATGAATAGATAAGCATATAAAAAGAGATCCAATTAAAAGGAATGCGTTATTAAATAATTTCATTTAAAAGGTTAAATACCATCTCCCTTCTTTTTGTATTACTAGATTCATTAATATTTGAAATAAATTTATTATCTTTACTAATAGAGTAATTATTTGGTTCGTTTGTTACAAGTGTTAATATTTTTTCAAATATCTCTTTTTTTATTTTTGTAGATAACAAAAGCGATGTCTTTGTTGAAGTTGAGTTTATTTTTAAAATCCCACTTTCTTTTATTAACAATGCCATCCTTGCATTACTAATTAGATTTGCAACTTCTTCTGGTAATGCTCCACATCTATCTGCAAGGTTTGCACTAATTATATTAAGCTCATCTGTATCCTTAACATTATTTATTAATTTATATATTTTTAATCTTTCTAGTGCTGATGGAAGGTAACTGTCACTAATATATGAAGAATCATAAAAATTAATCTCGGTTTGTATTAACTCTTTCTCATCATTGTTTTTAAATTTATCAAGTGCATTTTTAAGCATAGATAAGTACAAATTTATACCTACCGAATTAATATGGCCACTTTGCTTATCTCCGAGCATTTCTCCACCGCCACGTATCTCTAAATCCTCCTGTGCTATAAAAAAACCAGAACCAAGGGTTGATAACCTTATTATTGAATCTAATCGTTCTCTAGCTATCTTAGAAAGGTCAGGTACTGGTATTAAAAAATAACAATATCCTTGTTTAGACGACCTTCCAACTCTTCCTCTTAGTTGATGTAATTGTGATAGTCCAAAGTTTTGTGAGTCAATAATCAAGATTGTATTTGCATTTGGAATATCTAAGCCCATTTCAACAATTGTGGTACATATTAGTACATCTAATTCTCCAACATCAAAACCGGTCATAACATCGCTAATTTCATTTTTATTTAGCTTGCCATGAGCTATACCTATATTAAGGTTAGGTAATAATTTATTAATCTCATCTTTCAATATTTTCATTTTTGAAATATCGTTTTGAACAACAAAGCATTGACCACCTCGTGACTTTTCACGAGAAATAGCCTCTTTTATTAATTGATGACTTTGAACTTTTAGAAATGATTTAATACTGACCCTATTCTTGGGAGCGGTATGTAAAAATGAAAACTCTTTTAAGCCAGAAAATATGAAATTCATTGTTCTTGGGATAGGCGTGGCGGACAAATATAAAATATGTATATTTTCTTGTTTATTTTTTATTACATCTTTTTGTTTAATACCAAATTTATGCTCCTCATCAACGACAAGTAATCCTGTATTTTTGAAATCTATACCTGATGAAAACAAAGCATGAGTTCCAATAATAATATCAACATTTTTATTATTGAATCCATTAATGCATTCTTTTTTGTTTATGGATTTTGTATGACGCGTTAAGAGCTTTATATTAACTGGAAATGATTTAAACCTATCAATAAATGATTCGAAGTGCTGATCTGCTAAAACTGTACTAGGACATAAAACTACAACTTGTTTTCCAGAATGAACGGTAATGTATGCTGCTCTCATTGCAACTTCAGTTTTACCAAAACCGACATCTCCACATAAAACTCTATTCATTGGTTTAATTAATCCAATATCTTTCCTAATAGAACTGATTGCTTCAAGTTGATCTTCGGTTTCAGTATATGGAAATTCTGAATTAAATTTATTAAATTCATTATTTTCTATTCTCAATACAGAGGATTGTGCGACTTGCCGCCTAGATTCAACATCTAGTATTTCTGCCGCATGATCATAGGCTCGTTTTGTAGCTTTCTCCTTATTTTTTAACCATTTTGTTGATGACAAGGAGTCTAAGAGCACATTATCCATTTCAATGTTTTTATGATATTTAGAGATAAGGTCTATGCTTCTAAGCGGAACATATAATGATTCATTTGATGAATATATTATTTTTATATATTCATTTGAGACGTCATTTGCACTAACGACTTCGAGTCCATCATATCTGCCAAGTCCATAGTTTTCATGAATCACAAGATCATTCTTTTCAAACATTAAACTTTTATCTTGTTTGGTTCTAAATGGTGAGCTTTTTTGAATATTCTCAACGAATGTATCAATATAAAATTCTCGATGAGCTATCAAAAGATTATTTTTTTTAGAAAAATATGGCCTTACAACAGAACACTTAATTATATTTATACCAAACTTAGCATCATTGATATTTTTAATTTCATTTACATTTGGTAAGAATTTTTTGATAAGTAATTCATATTCACTACTTACAGAAGTGGCTAAAACTATTTTTAATTTTGTATATGAGTTAGTAGATTCAATTAAGGTATTAAAGTCTTTGAATGGCAATGGATTACTTTCATTCTCTGTAAATATTTTTATGTCATTGAGTTTATTAACAATCTCATCCTTTGGTATAAACATATCAATTGGTTTTAAAATTGGCCTTTGACTATCAATATTTTCATCTTCATACCTTTGGTCAATAACAGATTGATAATCATTGACTGTATCTAATAATTCATCTCCTATCTGTAAAAAAGAATAATGATTAAAAAGATCAAAGAAATTAGACCTAGATTTTAAAAACAGTGGAAGATATATTTCTGACCCTTCCGCGCTAATACCAGAATTTAGTTTCTGAAATATTTCACAATACCTTTCATCATTATCTTGAAAATACTCCCTCCAATTATCTTTAAATAATTTTATAGACACGTCATCAAGCGAAGGCAAGGATCCTTTTGATATATTAAAACTACTTAATCTTTCTATTGAAAGTTGAGAATCTGGATCAAAGTAACGTATTGATTCAATGCGATCATCAAAAATTTCTATCCTAAGAGGTTGTTTATATATGGGTGTGTAAATATCAGCTATGCCGCCTCTTAGTGAATACTGATTTATTGAATCAATTCTATTTGTCTTTGTGTAATTAAGTGAATTTAAAATTTCTTCTAATTCTTTAATAGTTAATGTATCACCAATAGAAAATTTCTTGATTGAGCTAAAAAATCCTACTGTTGGATATATTTCAAATAGGTTTTTTACAGTAGTTATTAATATATTTTTTTTTGATGAAATAGAATTTAAGATTTTGAATCTTTCTATCAATATATTTTCTGGAACTGAGAAGTGATCGTAGGGCAATATCTCATTTTCTGAAAAGTAATTTATTTCATCTTTATTTAAAAATAAAGAAAGTTCTTTAGATAAATACTTAGCTTCCTTGTTATCCTTGACTATTAAACAAATTGATTCATTTTTTGTTTGATAATATTTGCATAATTCATATGCATTTGACTGATAAAATTTTTGAACCATAGAATATGTAAATTAGTTACAATTTTGAAGCGTTGTTTGTATAATATTCGGCGTATTCTATCAATCAATTATAAATAAAGGTAATTATGGATTTAAATTTTTCAAAAGAAGATATTCAATTTAGAGATGAAATTAGGGATTGGCTATATAACGGCGGCTATCCTGAGCACGTAAAATATAAACAAGATAACGATGAGCCACTTACACGTGAGGACATGGTTGATTTTCATAAAGCTGTTTCAGCAAAAGGCTGGATGGGCTATAACTGGCCTGTTGAATATGGCGGAACTGGTTGGTCTCCAACACAACTCTATATCTATAATCAAGAATTTGGTAAAGCTGGATGTCCTCCTTTATTAGCTTTTGGTGTAAGTATGGTAGGTCCTGTTATTTATACTTTTGGTAACGAAGAGCAAAAGAAAAGGTTTTTACCAGATATCCTTGAATTTAATACTTGGTGGTGCCAGGGTTATTCTGAGCCTGGTTCGGGTTCTGATTTAGCTTCGCTTAAAACTAAGGCAGTTCGTGATGGCGATCATTATATTATTAATGGGTCTAAAACATGGACAACTCTTGCACAAAGTGCTGATTGGATATTTGTGTTAGTAAGAACAGAGTCAACAGGAAAAAAACAAGAAGGTATTTCATTCATATTGGTTGATATGAAAACTCCAGGAATTGAAGTAAAACCAATTATAACTATTGATGGTGAGCATGAAGTTAATTCTGTATTTTTTACAGATGTAAAAGTTCCTGCCGAAAATATTGTAGGTGAAGAAGGTAAGGGTTGGACTTACGCTAAATTCCTTCTAGCTCATGAAAGATTCGGTATAGCTGCTGTTGGAGCTTCAATGAGAGAATTATCAAGACTTAAGGATGTAGTAAAAGAGCTAGATAGCCCTGAATTGGATAAAAAAGTTGCTGAGGTTGAATTATCTATTTCAGCTCTAGAGCTAACTGAGCTTCGTTTATTATCTGCGCTAGAGAATGGTGGAAACCCAGGAGCTGAATCTTCAATACTTAAGATTAAAGGAACTGAAATACAACAAAGGTTAACCGAAATATTTGTTGAAGCAGCTGGTGAATATGCCTTAATGTATCCCGGCGCTCATGGATATGGATCAAATGACAAACCATCTGGACCAGAATTCGCTGCTGCATCACTATCAAAATATCTTAATATGAGAAAGACATCAATTTATGGCGGCAGTAACGAAATTCAAAAAAACATCATTTCAAAATTTGTACTAGGAGTATAGATATGAACTTAAATTATAGTGAAGAACAAACAATGCTTCGTGAACAAATTCAAAAATTTTGTGAGTCTGAATATGATTTCTACAAAAGAGAAGATGTAGTTAAATCTGATAAAGACTTTGATGAAAATGTTTGGTCTCTATTTGCAGAACAAGGCTGGCTATCTATGCCATTCTCTGAAGAGTCTGGTGGATTTGGATTTGGACCAGTTGAGTTATCAGTATTATTTGAGGAATTTGGGAAGGCTTTAGTGATAGAGCCTTATCTAGCTACTGTTGTTTTATCAGGTACTTTGCTAGACAAGTCAAACTTCTCTGGTAAGACCGATATTATTGAAGCTATATGTACTGGGTCTATGCATGTTTCTTTAGCTTACGCTGAAGCTGCAAAATCATATGACTACAGCTCTCCTTCCTGCGAAGTTTCTGACATGAAGTTAAATGGTACCAAAACTCTTGTTCTCAATGGATCAAATGCAGCTAAAGTAATTGTTACTTGTATGCATAATAACGAATTAACGCTTGTCTTGGTTGATAACAAATCTGACGGAATATCACAAAATAACTTTTCAACTATTGATGGACAGTCTTGTTCTGAAATAACATTTGAAAATGTTGCTATATCTGAGGATTCTATTATTGCAACAGGAGAAGAGGCTTCATTGCTTTTAGCAGATACGTTAAATTTAGCTACTTTATGCGTTGGAGCAGAAGCAGTAGGGTGTATGACATCATGCTATCTAAAAACTGTTGAATACACTAAAGGAAGAGATCAATTTGACCAGCCTATATCTAACTTTCAAGTTTTACAGCATAGAATGGTTGATATGTTTATTGAGAGTGAATTGGCGAAATCTTTACTTTTTAAAGCTATGTTAGAAGTTGATGCTGACTCAGATGAAAAATATAAACACGTTTCAGCTTTAAAAGCACATGTAGGTAAATCTGGTAAGATTTCAGCTCAAGATGCTGTTCAGCTTCATGGTGGTATGGGTGTAAGTGAGGAAATGATGATTGGTCATTACTTAAAGAAAATGATATCTATTGATGCATTATTTGGTAATGCAGATCACCACTTAGGTTTATTTTCTAGTTAAAAAATTACTACACAAAAGTTGTTTCAAAAATAATGTATTTTATTAACACTTTTGTGTATTTTTTAATGCTTTTATCTGATTTATTATCTAAAATAAACTCAATATCTAAATTATTTACATAAATATGTCAGCTACAAAAGATTCAACTTTTCAATCTACTAAACGACAAAATAGAATTCTTCCTGATGATTCTTTTGGTGATTGGAAATGGAGAGAAGGCCTCGCTGAAATGATGGTACCTATAGTTGGCGATCTTTATAGAAATGGCATAAATGTATTAGTTTATGGAAAATCTCTTGTCAATCAATCACCGGTAGAAATAATGCGAGCTCATAGATTTGCAAGGCAATCCGATGATAATGAGCTCAGTGAGCTAGAAACTTTTCCTATCCTTCAATATCTATCTAATATTGATATTGCTGATTGTGAGATAGATGTTGGTGAATTAGCAGTAAAATATCCTAATTTTGAATTATTAAAAAATGATGCAACAAATTTACCAGCATATATAAATACTGAATTAAAGGATGTTATTGGTAAATCATCTAATAGACCTGACAAACCTAGAAATATCGTTTTATATGGTTTTGGACGAATAGGTAGATTGGTTACAAGAATGATGATTCAAATGACTGGCCCTGGTAACTATTTTAGATTACGTGCAATGGTTATCAGAAAAGCTTCTGATGATGATATTTATAAAAGAGCAAGTTTGCTTTCTAGAGACTCAGTTCATGGCTCTTTTGATGGGACGGTAAGAGTTGATGAGGCTAACTCAGAGCTGGTTGTTAATGGGAATCCAATCAAAGTTATATACGCCTCTAAACCTGCAGATGTTAACTATAGCGACTATGGAATTGAGAGCCCAATTGTTATCGATAATACAGGTGTATGGAGAGATGAAGATGGTCTTGGAGAACATTTAAAATCTGGAGCTTCTCATGCTCTTCTAACAGCCCCTGCGAAAGGTGATATTAAGAATATAGTTTTTGGTATTAATGATGATATTTTAAAAGATGACTCAATAGTCTCAGCAGCTTCGTGCACAACTAACGCTATAGTCCCAGTTCTTCAAGTTGTTAAAGATAAATATGGTATAAGTGGTGGTCATATAGAGACAGTTCATTCATATACTAATGATCAAAATTTAATTGATAATTTTCATAAAGGAGATAGAAGGGGTAGAGGAGCACCATTAAATATGGTTATTACTTCAACAGGAGCAGTTGCTGCTGTTGCTAAAGTTATACCCGACTTAGCTGGCAAATTAACTGGAAATGCTATTCGGGTGCCTACACCTAATGTTAGTTTGGCTATACTTTCTTTAGTTTTAAATAATGAAGTTACCAAAGAATCATTAAATAACTACCTTAAATCAATGGCTTTTCATTCAAAATATAGAGAAATCATTGGTTTTGTAAATTCCCCTGAAATCGTTTCAACAGACTTTTATTCAAGCCCATTCGCATCAATTATTGATTCACAAGCTACTATTACAAGTGGAAATAGAGTCACTCTTTATTGTTGGTATGACAATGAGTATGGATACTCTAAACAGGTAATAAATTTAACAAAGAAAATAGCTAATATAAAGCTTCAAAGATTGCCTAAACCAATTCAATAAAACTATAGAATCCATAAGGTTTTAGATTTATAATCACCCCGTTTTTAATTGTTTATTCATCTTTAGGACATTGCACGCGTGATTAAGATAAAAAAAGGTTTAAATCTCCCTATATCGGGCAAACCTTCCTCTGTAATTACTGACAAACCAACCGTTAATTCTGTTTCATTATTATCTAACGATTTCGTAGGCATGAAACCAACAATGCTTGTTAAGGTTGGAGATAGTGTAAAGGTTGGTACCAAAGTATTCGAAGATAAAAAAAATCCTGGTATTTTTTTCATATCACCAGCTGGTGGAACCATTTCATCAATAAACAGGGGAGATAAAAGAAAATTTTTATCTATTGAAATAGATGTTGATCAAAATGAGGAATTTATTTCATTTGATTTTGAAAATAACAAAAATAGTTTAAAGAACTTATTCATTGAATCGGGTTTGTGGAATATATTTAGAACAAGACCTTTTAATAGAACGCCTTCGGTTTCATCATCACCTGATTCGCTATTTATTAATTGTTGTGACACTAATCCTTTGTGTATTGATCCGTATGACATTATAAAAGATGATAGTGAAAACTTTGAATTAGGTCTAAATACACTAAAAACTATTTTTGATTGTCCTATTCATTTGAGTTACCAGAATGATAAATTTAATACCAATGTTGATGGAATAAACTATCATCAATTCTGTGGTCCACATCCAGCTGGCTTGGTAAGTACTCATATTAGTGCTATTGATCCAGTGAACATTAACAAAGTAGCATGGGCTGTTGGTTATCAAGACATTATTTCAATTGGCCATTTAATATCCACTCATAACATTAGAACGCATAAAACAATCTCTCTTTCTGGTCCTGCTGTCAATGAGCCTTCATTAATTAAAGCTCGTATTGGAGGGAATTTAGATCAAATGACTGCAGGAAAAATTAAAGAAAACTCTAGAGTTATATCAGGATCAATTATTTATGGTCATAAATCCGAGGGTGTGATGAGTTATTTGGGTTTTTATGATAATCAAATTTCTGTAATTCCAGATATAGCGAATGATATCTTTATGAACTGGCTGATGCCAGGTGATAAATTACATTCTAAACTTAATGTTTTTCTATCAGCCTTTAAGAGACCTCAGGATTTTATTTTTAACACATCAGTTAATGGCGGTAATAGAGCTATAGTTCCAATTTCTTCTTATGAAGAGGTAGTACCAATGGATATCTTAGTTACTCAGTTACTTAAAGCATTAGTTGTATCTGATATTGAGATGTCAGTTGATTTAGGGATGTTAGAATTAGCACCTGAAGATCTTGCTCTGTGTTCTTATGTATGTCCTAGCAAATATGATTATTCATCAATATTGCTAGATAACTTAAATAAATTATATTTAGAGCAATGAAAATCTTAAGAAACTATATAAATTCTGTAAAACCTAACTTTATAGGCGAGGGTAAGCACTCAAAATGGTTTCCTTTATTTGATGCCGTTGAAAATCTATTCTTTTCTACTCAAACAAAAACATCAAATCCTGTTCATGTTCGAGATGCAGTTGATATCCAAAAAGTAATGGTTACTGTTTGGTTGGCAACTTTTCCAGCCATGTTTTTTGGAATGTATAATCTTGGTTCTCATTCACTTGAGTATCTAGAATCTATTAATCAAGCAAATACCGGAGATTGGCATCATTATATTGTTAGTTTTGTTGGTTATGATTCCTCAAGTTTTTTTGCAAAAATGTGGTTTGGTGCATCATACTTTATGCCGATTTATATCACAGTTTTTGTTGTTGGTATTGGTTGGGAGGCCGTATTCGCAATTGTAAGAAAACATGAAATTAATGAAGGTGCCTTTGTTTCTACAATTTTATTTTCTTTAAGTTGTCCTCCAGATTTGCCTTTATGGCAGGCAGCTATGGGTATAACTTTTGGTCTTGTTATAGGAAAAGAGATCTTTGGTGGTACTGGTAAAAATTTCCTTAATCCTGCGTTAACTGGAAGAGCATTTCTATATTTTGCGTATCCTTCACAAATATCAGGAGATAAAGTCTGGATAGCAGGTCTAGCAGATAATAATATAGTTGCAGAAGGTTACAGTGGTGCAACTGCTCTTGGTGTTGTTGCTGAAAATGGAATGCCAGGGATACTAAATCAATATACTTGGATGGATTCTTTTTTAGGTTTTATTCCAGGATCTGTTGGAGAAACTTCTGTTATTGCAATTGGTATAGGCTTAATAATTCTTCTAGTTACTAAGGTGGCATCCTATAGAATTATTCTTGGGACCTTAGCAGGTATGATCTTCATGTCTTCACTATTAAATATAGTTGGTTCAGATACTAACCCAATGTTTTATGTTCCATGGTACTGGCATGCTGTTATAGGTAGTTTCGCCTTTGGTTTGGTATTTATGGCAACTGAGCCTGTCTCTGGTTCTGGTACTAATGCAGGAAGGTGGATATATGGTATTGTTATTGGCATAACCGTAATTCTTATAAGAGTTATTAATCCAGCATTCCCTGAAGGTATGATGCTAGCTATATTATTTGCAAATTTATTAGCTCCAGTGATAGATCATATGGTTGTTATGTCAAATATAAAAAGAAGGAGGGCATTAATAAATGAATGATTCAGTTACTAAAACTCTTGGAGTTGCATTTGTAATATGTCTTGTTTGTTCGTTAGTTGTTTCATTTGCAGCAGTTAGCCTTCGAGATCTACAAAAAGAAAATGCAACCAATAATCAAAGTATAAAGATACTTCAAGCTGCAAAAATTTATGATTCTTCTGTGGATGTAAAAACTCAATTCAATAAACTTGAAATGAAATACGTTGATTTTAACACTGGAAAAATTTTAGATTCATATGAAAATTTTATAATAGAAGATTATGACCAGCTTAAATCTACAAGAAATCCAAATCTTTCAACAGCCTTGAGCGCTTCAGAAGATATTGCAATCATTAAAAATCGAGAAAATGTCGGTAAATTTTTTATAGTTAGAAATGAAGATTCATCCATTGATAAACTAATATTACCTATTAGAGGTTATGGATTATGGGGTACTCTTTATGGATATATGGCAATAGAAGAAGACTTTAATACTGTTGCAGGGCTTGAATTTTATGATCATAAAGAAACACCTGGTCTTGGTGCTGAGGTTGATAATCCAAGATGGAAAGATTTATGGCCTGGAAAGAAGATATATCAAAACAAGGAAGTAAAACTCACAGTTATGAAGGGTAAGGTTCCATCAGATGACATAAATATAGATTACAGAGTAGATGGACTTTCAGGAGCAACTTTAACAAGTAGAGGTGTTACAAATATGATTACCTACTGGTTTGGTGAATCAGGTTATTCTAAATTATTTGAAGAGTTGAGCTATGAGTCTTAAAAGGTACAAGGAAGTCATATTTAAACCTCTTATTGAGGAAAACCCAATAACACTTCAAATTCTGGGTATATGTTCTGCACTTGCTGTTACAAATAACCTTTCAGTAACTATGGTCATGTGTATTGCCTTAACTACAGTAGTGTCTTTTTCAAATTTATTTATATCCTTAATAAGAAACTATATACCCAGCAGTATTAGAATTATTGTACAAATGACTATTATAGCTTCCCTTGTTATTGTTGTTGATGAGTTGCTGAAAGCATATAGCTATGAAACCAGTAAAAAATTATCTGTTTTTGTTGGGTTAATTATTACAAATTGTATTGTTATGGGAAGGGCTGAAGCATTTGCCATGAAAGAGAAACCACTACTAAGCTTTTTTGATGGTCTTGGTAATGGTTTAGGTTATAGCATTATTTTAATTGGTGTTGCAGCTATTAGAGAGTTGTTTGGTTCAGGTACTTTATTTGGCTTTGAGATTTTACCGTTAGTATCTAATGGTGGTTGGTATATGGGTAATAATCTACTCCTGTTACCACCAAGCTC
>ERZ807291.7583-NODE-7583-length-12486-cov-8.174403_pt1 | contig 12486 bp, 13 predicted proteins | sample MGYA00521257_ERZ807291 | MGnify/ENA primary metagenome ERZ807291 (study PRJEB31413, sample SAMN03169783) | marine metagenome | biome: Marine; feature: Water; material: Subsurface seawater | place: North Sea | collected 2011-04-28 | depth 1 m m ...
AAGGACCAATATCTGCACCACTCCCACCTTTTTTGAAATAATGGATAAGATAGGGCTCAAATAAGGGCTTCCATCGCATGATTCGATCAACTTTATAATCTGGCCCATCAAAAGTAAAACCACGCGGAGTAAACCCCCCAGAATCACTTTCCAAAGCAAAAACATGGTTCTCCCCTTTACGGGTGGCTTCTTTGGCATAGGTATTTCCACCTCTCAAGCCATTTTCTTCGTTCATAAACAACACAACTCTAATCGTTCTTTTGGGCGTAATGCCTGAGATTTTTAACAAGCGTAACACATCCATGGACTGTACACACCCTGCACCATCGTCATGAGAACCATCTCCTAAATCCCATGAATCTAAATGCCCTCCAACGGTAATAATTTCATCTGGAAATTCTGACCCTGTAATTTCTCCAATTACATTATAAGATTGTACATCCTTCAATTGACGACAACTTTGTTTGATGTATAATTTAAGTGAAGAATCAATCTTTAACATACCACTTAATTTTTCGGCATCATTGGTACTAATGGCTGATGAAGAAATACGTTTAGAAACAGGGGTGTTACCATAAGACATCGCTCCTGTATGAGGCAAATCATCCAATCTCAGATTCATAGACCGTACAATCATTGCAACGGCCCCCAATTTTCCAGCTTCTTCAGCTCCATTATATCGTTGATCGACACAACCTCCATAAGCTTCAAAAGTTAAGATTAAATCAGCTTGCATGGGGCGGTTAAAGAATACTATTTTACCTTCCACATCTTTGCGATCTAGAGCTTTTAATTCTTCTATACCCTGTACTTCAATCACTTCTGCTTTGACTCCTTGAAGTGGGGTCGCAACCGATCCTCCCAAAGCACAAATATTGACCGATATGGTTTTTCCAGGTGCTGTTTCTATATAAGAAAACTCAGGAGTACCACGCACCCATTTTGGTACCATGACAGGTTGCAACCAAACGCGGTCGAGATCTAAATTTTCTAATTCGGTTTTTGTATACTCAACTGCCAATTCGGCATTTAAAGAGCCTGACAATCGACCTCCAATTTCGTTAGATAAATAATCTAACCATTGGTAACTTTGCCCATTGGTTAAGGAATTTTTATAGATTGATTTTAAATAATCCGCATCCGATTGCGCATTCAACCCAAGCGTTAAAGAACAGAAAATGAAGAGTACTAGATGTTTCATGTGGTTTTATTTAGTTAAGTAAATCTAAACGTTCTAACGAATCTAAGCGTTAATAATAACATAAATATTGTTACTTACTCACAAATGCCTTGACATCAGCGATCGTCACTTCAGCCTCTCCTAATATAATTAGACGTTCAACAACATTCCTTAACTCTCTAATATTCCCAGTCCAATCATAGGCCTGAAGTAATTTAAGTGCCTCTGCTGAAAAACTCTTTTTAACCGTTCCTTGTTCTGAGGCTATTTTATTTGCAAAATAATCGACTAAGACTGGAATATCATCTCTGCGATCATTTAATGGTGGGACTTTAATCAGAATCACAGCCAAACGGTGGTATAAATCTTCTCGAAAACGCCCTTCTGATATTTCAGTCTTAAGGTTTTTATTAGTTGCAGCAATGACCCGTACATCGACTTTGATGTCTTTATCACTTCCTACACGTTGGATGCGACTTTCTTGCAAAGCTCTCAATACTTTTGCTTGTGCAGACAGGCTCATATCTCCTACTTCATCAAGAAATATAGTTCCTTTATTTGCTGCTTCAAACTTTCCTGCACGGTCTTTATGAGCGCTTGTAAATGCGCCTTTGATATGACCAAACAACTCACTTTCTATAAGTTCACTTGGGATAGCTGCACAATTCACCTCGATCATAGGGCCTTTTGCACGATCACTTTTTTGATGCAACCAATGGGCTACCATTTCTTTACCCGTACCGTTAGGACCAGTCACTAACACGCGTGCTTCTGTAGGCGCAACTTTATCAATAATTGATTTGATCGTCTCGATTTCAGGGGTATTTCCAACCATCTCGTACTGTTTACTGACTTTTCGCTTGAGTCGTTTATTTTCGACTACCAGTTGTTTGCGGTCGAGTGCATTTCTAATGGTATTCAATAAGCGGTTTAAATCGGGTGGTTTGGAGATATAATCAAAAGCACCCATACGCATAGTATTCACAGCAGTATCTAAATCGCCATGACCAGAAATCATCACCATAGGGGTTTCGGGCTTAATTGTTTTGACAGCTTCTAAAACTTCGACACCGTCCATTTTGGGCATTTTAATATCACATAACACCAAATCAAAATCCTCTTTTTTAATCATATCAGTCCCTATCAAGCCATCCTCTGCTTCAAATACTTGATACTGATCGTTTTCTTCTGTAAGAATTTTTACGAGCACACGACGTATGGAGGCTTCATCTTCAATGATTAATATTTTAGACATCTGACTTGTTTTTAGTGTGCTTTACTAACGCATTTTTAAAATTAATATTTCAACCATTTGAAAAGTTCTTTATAAGTTGGTTTTTTTCCATACATCAAAATTCCAACACGGTAAATTTTAGCGGCAAACCAGACCGTAAATATAAAGGTGGCTACTAGAATCAAAAGTGAAACCAATTGTTGCCACAGGGGAACACCAAATGGAATTCGCATCAGCATTACTACTGGAGACGTAAATGGTATGAATGAAAAGACCGTTGAAACAGTACCATGCGGCTCATCAATAACGGTGAATACCCCCACATATATCGCTAAAATTAGGGGCATCAAAACAGGCAACATAAACTGTTGGGTGTCGGTTTCGTTATCCACTGCAGCCCCAATAGCTGCATATAACGAACTGTACAAAAGATAGCCTCCTATAAAAAATAAGACAAAAGCGATCACCAAGTTACCAAGAGGAAGTGCACTTATTTCACCGACCATCATTTGAAATTCATTAGCTGATTCTGGGTTTGAAAGTGCTTGATTGACTATTTCTTGTTGAGGCGTTTGTGTTTGAGATACATCAACTCCAAAAATGGCGGATGCTGCTGTAAAGATAACGGCTCCCAAAAGTAACCAAATCACAAATTGTGTGATCCCGGCTAAAGAAGTCCCAATAATTTTACCTAACATCAGTTGGATGGGTTTTACGGACGAAATAATAACTTCTATAATACGGCTGGTTTTTTCTTCAATGACACTGCGCATGATCATGTTTCCGTAGATAATTATAAACATAAATAACAGATAGCCTGCAGCACCTCCAAAGATCAATTTCATGACACTGCCAACCTTAGAAGTTTTGACACCTTCAAAAGTTTCTTGATTAATTTCAACATTTGTTTTAGCCGCTTTGATGAGTTCCAAATCGACTCCATCGTTTTGTAATTTTAATTCGGATAATTTATTTTCAATTTTTGACTCTAAAGAGGATATTACTGATAGGGAGGGAGATTCTTCTGAGTAAAATTTAATAGCGTCTGACACTGTATCTAATGAGTTATTTGGAATATGAAGCAAGCCATAAGCTTTTTCTTGATTGGCCAGTATTTTGGCGGTTTCTACATCCAAATCAGAAAGATGTGTGTAAATTGTTTGATCATTTGTTTTAAAGGTTTCTGATAAAAAACTGGTTTCATCTAAAACATAAATGGTACGGATTGTATCGTTATTGATATTGGACAAATAGCCTACAAAGAAAAATAGACCAATCATAATAAGTGGACTCAAAAACGTCATGAGAATAAACGACTTGTTGCGCACTTTAGTCAAATACTCACGTTTGATAATTAATGGAAGGTGATTCATGACTTATTATTTTGAATGGTTTGAATAAAAATATCACTCGCATTTGGAATGAGTTCCTTGAAATGGAGTACTTGTGCTTGGGATGTCAAAAATGCCAACAAATCATTGGAAGTACTTTCTGAACCTAAAGAAATATTCAGTTTTAAATCATCGTCTAACGATTTAAAATCTGCTGGAGATACTTTAAACTTCGCTTTAATGATTTGTTCTAATACACGTTTGTTATCAGAAAGCAATCCTACCTCAAAGGAGTTTGTCTTATAGTTTCGTTTGATGTCTATGAGTTTGCCATCTAATATTTTTTTAGACTCATGAATTAAGGCTATGTGGTCGCAGAGTTCTTCCACGGATTCCATGCGGTGGGTTGAAAAAATGACGGTAGCACCCTCGTCTCTGAGTTGTAAAATTTCGTCTTTTATAAGGTTGGCGTTGATCGGGTCAAATCCAGAAAACGGCTCGTCAAAAATCAGTAATTTAGGTTGGTGTAAAACGGTCACTACAAACTGAATTTTTTGTGCCATTCCTTTAGAGAGTTCTTCGATTTTTTTATCCCACCAGTGGCCAATCTCCAGTTTATCAAACCAGTATTTTAAGCGTTTTTTTGCTTCTGAATAGGACAGCCCTTTGAGCTGAGCCAAATACAGAGCTTGCTCTCCAACTTTCATAGATTTGTACAGACCACGTTCTTCGGGCAGATAACCAATATACTGCACGTGGTGGGGTTGCAAAGCCTCACCATCTAATAGTACCGAACCTGAATCCGGCATGGTAATTTGATTGATAATTCTAATCAAGGTAGTTTTTCCAGCACCATTAGGGCCTAACAATCCGAAAATACTGTGTTTTGGGACTTGTAGGGATACGGCGTCTAAAGCTTGAAAATTACCAAAGTATTTTGAAACTTCTTTGGTTTCTAAAAGGGTATTCATGTGTTGATTTTAATTATAAGACGTAACAATATAAGAAAAGTTACACTGAAAAACCAAAACCTTTGATCGATGCGTTTTGGAATGTTAAAATGGCTTCAAAAAATAAAAATATATTTATTTGAAGTCATGATATATATTTTTTAAATTGCAGTTGATTTTGATCCCAAATCTAAATCTTCATACCATATTAACCAAAAGTAAGCTTTTTTTTACTAAAAATTTCAAACCATTCCAACGCTATTTAAGCGAGAGGGCATTGATCTAAATTAAATAAAAAATAAACTTAAAATTATGAAAAACATCATAGGGATAGACCTAGAAAAAGCGACTAAACTCAGTCGAAAATTAAATGGCTTATTAGCTAACTACCAATTATTTTATCAAAACTTAAGAGGGTTGCATTGGAACATTAAAGGCAAAGAATTCTTTGAATTACACCTTAAATTTGAAGAACTGTACGAAGATGCAGTGATCAAAGTAGATGAAATTGCAGAACGAATTTTGACACTTGAAGGAGAACCACTTCATACATTTTCTGACTACCTCCAAAGTGCTGAAATAAAAGAAGAAAAAAGTATTGTCAATGGCAATCAAGGTATTCAAATTATTATAAATAATTATAAGGTTTTGATAGCTAAAGAAAGGGCCATTCTTTCACTTGCATCTACTGCAGATGATGAAGGAACCGTTAGTTTAATGAGTGATTATATTTCTCAAACTGAAAAAACATTATGGATGTTGAATTCTTACATGAGTTAAATCCCCATAACACTAAAAAAGTGACACACACTGCCCAGCAACACAAACACATGAAAGATGGCGTGGTTATAGGGAAGTTTTTTTATGGAGTAAAGAACAGCTCCAATGGTATAAAACACCCCACCTGCGAATAGGAGTTGTAAGCCTTCTGTTGAAAAACGCTCCATTAATGGATTGATTACAAACATAATTTGCCAGCCCATCAAAAGATACAATGCAGTTGAAAGTTTATCAAACCGTCCTGTATAAAATAGTTTTAAGATAATGCCGGTTAAAGCAAACGCCCACGTAAGTCCAAAAATAATCCATCCCAAAGAGCCTTCTAATACGAGTATAGTGAAAGGTGTATAAGTACCTGCAATCAACACATAAATGGCAGCATGATCAAAAATATTCAATTTTCTTCTAAGGCGAGGATTTTTAGCCGCATGATAAAAAGTAGAAGCTGCATATAAAACAATCAAACTTAGCCCATAAATAATTAGACTTATGGGTTTCCAAAAACCGTTAAGATTAAGGGATTTAAGAATCAGAAATGGCAACCCAATAACACTTAACAGCAGTCCAAACGCATGAGTGATGATATTTAATCGTTCCTCTTTCTCGGAATAATGATAATTTAATTTCTCACTCATAAGTTTTAAAATTTAAAACGCTATGAAAACATATCTTTTACCTTTTCAAAAAAAGATTTATCCGAACTTTCTGGTTTAGGAGAAAAATGCTCATCTGACTTCATTTTTTCAAAAAAGGATTTTTGTTCTTTACTTAGCGTTTTTGGTGTCCAAACATTGATATGCACTAACAGATCGCCACGGCTATAGCCATTGACATTTGGAATTCCTTTACCTCTAAGACGAAGTATTTTTCCAGATTGGACACCTGCTTCAATTTTTAAACGAACTTTGCCTGTAACAGTATCAATTTCTATAGAAGATCCTAAAATCGCATCTGGTACACTCACATACAAATCATAATGTAGGTTGTCACCTTCACGCTGAAGGGTTGGGTGTGTTTCTTCAGTTATGGCAACCAATAAATCACCTGAAATACCATTTCCTGGAGCCGCATTTCCTTTACCTGTAACTTTTAACTGCATGCCATCTACAACACCAGCAGGGATTTTAATAGAAACTGTTTCCTCTTCCACTACAAAACCTTGTGAATCTGAGTTCGGAGGACGTTTGTCTATACTTTGTCCAGTACCACCACAAACATTACAAGGAGATGCTGTTTGCATACGACCTAAAATAGTGTTTGTAATTCGAGTAACTTGTCCTTGTCCGTTACATGTAGAACAAGTTTTATAAGTCACACCTTTAGCTTGCATTTTTCGCTTGACTTTGACTTTCTTTTCAACACCATTTGCAATTTCTTCGAGTGTTAATTTGACACGAATACGAAGGTTGCTGCCTTTCATCACACGTTGACGTTGTCCGCCACCGAAACCTCCGAAGCCACCGCCGCCGCCGCCAAAAATATCGCCGAACTGACTAAAGATGTCATCCATATTCATGCCGCCACCACCGCCAAAACCACCGCCTTCAAAGGCTTGGTGACCATATTGATCAAAACGTGCTTTTTTATCAGGATCACTTAATATTTCGTAGGCTTCTGCAGCTTCTTTAAATTTATCTTCAGCAGTTTTATCATCAGGATTTTTATCCGGGTGATATTTAACTGCCATTTTTCTGTAAGCTTTTTTAATTTCTGCAGCAGAGGCACTTTTGTTAATGCCTAATATGTCGTAATAATCGCGTTTTGCCATCTCGGTATTGTACTTTTATGTCTTAATTAAATTAGTTCCCAATAACTACTTTTGGAAAACGAATCACTTTATCCCCTAATTTGTAGCCTTTTTCTATGACGTCAATAATTTTTCCTTTCATATCGTCTGTAGGAGCTGGAATTTGGGTAATTGCCTCGTGATCATCCGCATTAAATACGTCGCCAGACTTCACCTCAACAAGCTCCAATCCTTTTTGCTCAAGAGTCGAAGATAATTTGTTTTTAATCAGCTCCACTCCTTTTGAAAGTTCAGTTGCTTCAGTTTTAGATATTTCTAACAATGCACGGTCAAAATCATCTAATACAGGTAACAATGCCTTGATTACGTCTTGGCTCGCTGTAGAAAATAATTCAATACGCTCTTTTGTAGTACGTCGCTTGTAATTTTCAAACTCAGCAAACAGCCGTAAAAATTTGTCTTTTTCTTGTGCTAAATTTGCCGTCAACTGCTCCTCCACTGAGAGTTCAACAGTTGGCTCAACGACTGTTTCATTTGCTATCGTTTCTTCTGGAGTTTCTACTTCCACTTTGGTTTCTTTTTTACTCATTGTATGTGTAATCGCGTTGGGTGATTGATTTTTTTTTAAACAATGGCAAAAGTACTGCCATTATTACTAAAATGTCAAAATGTCACGAAGTATTTTTTGATTCTAAATTTATTTGAAATTATAAGGGAAATCCAACCGATGCTCTAAGCAATCAAATCTTCTAAAGCGGGCTCCAATTCTAGGTAATTAAATTTAAAACCTGCATCTTGGATTTTAGAAGCACAAACGCGTTGACTTTCAAGCGCGATAGCGCGCATTTCACCCAACATCAATCGAAGGGCAAACTCAGGAATATTGGGTAATACCAAAGGGCGCTGAAGAATTTTAGCAATTAATTTTGTAAGCTCAATTTGTTGCACAGGATTTGGAGCGACTGCATTGTAGACTCCTTCTAATTTTGATTCCAATACAAACATAAATAAATGTACTAAATCATCAATGTGAATCCAAGATTGCCACTGATCACCTGAACCCAAGGCAGCACCAAAATAATGTTTGATAGGACCTATAATTTTGGGTAATGCACCTTCATGCGCATCTAACACAATGCCTATGCGCAGTGCTGTTGTTTTAACTCCAATTGATTGAAAGGGTTTTAGACTACCTTCCCAAGACTTCACAACCGTTCGTAAAAAACTAGAGTCTATTCCTTGAAATTTTTCCTCGTAGTAGCGTGTTTTAGAATCTGGATAAATACCAATCGCACTTGCCGAAATGACGTGTTTAACAGATAATTTATGAGTTTCAATACTTGAATACAGCAATGCTAATGCCTCGGTTCGACTGGACAAAATAGAAGCTTTTGCAGCATTAGTCCAGCGTTGAGCTATGGAAGATCCTGCTAAATTAAGAATTACTTCTACGCCTTCAAAACAAGCAATGTCGATCTTATTTTCTTGAGGGTTCCAATAAAACCCTTTATAATTTACTTGAGAAACAATTTTGGATTTACGAGTGGTTAAATAATGTACTGTGTAGCCGTCAGCTAAACATTGTTTAACCAATGCTTTGCCCACTAATCCAGTAGCTCCAGTAATTAATAGTTTGTGACCCATTTATACAAAACTAACGATAACAGCTTCGAAAAGAAATAAATTGAGGTATGTTTAACATTACTTTAGGCTTCCTAACTCTGTTATTTTGGGATCACACTCACAAAATTAGACTAGCTTGGTTGCTCTTAACATTTCGCGTTTCCCAGGTGGACCTTCCAAACGTTCAACCACAAATCCAACGGCCTGCATGGCACGACGTACACTACCTTTGGCTGCATAGGTAACTAGAACACCATTATCACTTAGAGCATTAAACATACGTTTAAAAATAGATTCTGTCCATAATTCAGGTTGGACACGTGCTCCAAAAGCATCAAAATAAATAAGGTTAAAGTTGTTTTCATCTTCAATATCTATAAAATATTGTTTTCGTTTTTTTAATGAAAAATATAAAGTAATAGGATGTAATTCTTCCCAAGAAACGTCGTGTAAAGCATCAAAAACAGTACATTGATTTGGATCAATTAAAGATGCATAGTTTAACTGTGATAATTCTTCTGCCAAAACTGGATATGCCTCAATACCTTCGTACCTAATTTGAACGGCTTGCGTTTCTGATTCCAAAGCTGTCATAAATGCATTGAGACCTGTTCCAAATCCAATTTCAAGAATATTGATTTCTGTTAGCTTGTGTAAATTCAAAAAATGATGGAGTCCTGTTTTGATAAACACATGTTGCGATTCTTGAATGGCACCATGAATAGAATGGTATTGTTCGTCCCAATCTTCAATTTGAATGGTGTTTGATCCGTCTGAAGTGGTGATAATACTGCGTTTCATGGATTCATTTTGGGAGTTAGCGTGCTAAAAGTACTCCGTCAGCTTCAAAACTATAGGTGAGTTCTGGAGTTATAATGGCTTCGATTTCCAATTCTGAGGCACCAGAATCTTCTGCATAATGCTTTAAATCTTCTACAGAAGTTTCAGAAATAGTGGCGAATCCATTGATAATAACCTCTCCTTTAGCATCTAAAGGCATAAAGAAACCGTAGTCTTTAAAACGTACCATCATCTCTTTTTCTCCGCCTATATCTAGGGTCATCCAACATCCTTTTTTAGAACATACTTCTTTGATTGTTCCCTTAACTTTCGCAAACAGTGTGTCTGTTTTTTTCATCGTTAAAAATGACATCGATACGTCATTGATTGGAATTATTGATTGAGCATCCATAGCTGCACCATAAGTATCGTAAACTATTGAATTAACTTGTATTGGAGACTGTCCTTTATTGATTTTTTGATTACAGGAATACAAAAAGATGATTGATAAAAACAGATAAACAGTATTTTTCATTGCATTAAATTTTAAATAACGCATAAATATAAGAAGTTTTAGAAGATTGATATTGTCGAAACATTTATTTCTGTAAATTTGTATGCACCTAAAGTTATAAATCTGACAAATGAATACATTAAAAGTAACCCGAACAACTCAATCAAAAATTGATAGTATCGATTTTAATAATCTTGGATTTGGATCTGTTTTTTCTGATCACATGTTAGTCTGCGACTATAAGAATGGTGTTTGGAATACGCCTGAAATTGTACCTTTTCAACCTATTTCGCTCTTACCTTCCGCGAAGATTTTTCATTATGGACAATCTATTTTTGAAGGGATGAAAGCCTATAAAGGTACTGACAAAAAAACATGGTTATTCCGTCCAGACGAAAACTTTAAACGTTTTAATATTTCTGCTAAACGCTTAGCGATTCCGGAATTACCAGAAGCGGTATTTATGGAAGGTCTCAAAGCATTGCTCAAGGTTGACGAACAATGGATTCCAACACAAGATGGAAGTTCACTTTACATTAGACCTATTATGTTTGCTACTGGCGAAGGCTTTCATGCCTCTCCTGCAGATGCCTATAAGTTTCTAATTTGCACAGCACCTTCAGGTGCTTATTTTGCTGGTAAAGTTAAAGTTCTTATTGAACAAAACTATTCACGTTCCGCAAATGGTGGTGTTGGATATGCCAAAGCAGGTGGCAACTATGCTGGTCAATTTTATCCAACACAATTAGCAATTGACAAAGGCTATCACCAAGTGATTTGGACCGATGACAATACACACGAATACATTGAAGAAGCTGGGGCAATGAATATTTTTGTTCGTATCAATGATACACTTATAACAGGACCAACGAGTGATCGTATTTTAGATGGTATCACAAGAAAAAGCATTCTTGACATAGCCAAAGACGAAGGTATCAAAGTTGAAGTTCGTAAATTTACGGTTACCGAAATTGTCGAAGCTTCTAAAAACGGTAGTTTAAAAGAAATGTTTGGTGCAGGAACTGCAGCCGTTGTTTCTCCAATTGCAACCTTTGGATTTAAAGATACCGATTATCACTTGCCAGAACTTGAAAACCCAGTTGCATTACTATTAAAAAAACGCATCGTAGATATTCAAACAAATAAAGCGGAAGATTTATTTGGATGGACCGTTAGCGTATAGCTTTTACGATTCCAAAATTTCTTGGATATTGGGCTTAAAATAGTGCGGACCTTTCAGTACTTTTCCGTCTTCGCGGTAAATAGGCTGTCCGTCGTCGCCTAGTTTGCTCATGTTGCTACGCTGAATTTCTTCAAAAACAGCTTCTATTTTATCTTGCATTCCATGCTCAATAATTGTTCCACAAAGAATATAGAGCATATCTCCCAAAGCATCGGCAACTTCTACCATATCATTGTTGTTTGCTGCTTCTAAATATTCTTCATTTTCTTCTTTCATCAAATCAAAACGAAGAGTATTTTTTGCAGAACCTAAATCGGCTTTTTGAGTGGTACTGTAGCCAATTTTAAAGGCTTCATGGAATTCTTGTACTGCTTTTATTTTAGCATTCATAATTGGTTGGTTTTTACATATTTTGACTTCCCAAAGATGTGAGAGCAAACATGCTGTGTTTCTTATAATTTTTTATAAATTTGATTCGATTTATAAGCCTAAAAATACATAATTATGTTCAGTCAAGGACAACTTACTTTCGGAATCCTTTTTGCCATTGTTTTTATTGGAATTATTATCTATGCATATCGCAAAGATTTTAACCTTCATCAAAAATATTACAAAGGAAGTTTATGGGTATTATTGGCTTTTGTTGGCTTTATTGCGGGTATTGCTGCTATTAAATTTATTTTAGGTTACTAAAAAAAGCCACTTACCTTTATTAGATAAGTGACTTTTAAATATGTTGAATTAAATCTTCTTTAATTTACTTCTGGTAAAAAGCCGTAATTCTCAGAGTAATACAACATCTGACCTACAAAACTCTCTACATAGTTAACATCAATTGAAGTAATAGCTCCCTCTGAATCGGTTTGAGGAACCAACACAGGATTCACAAAACCACCATAAGCAGCAGATTTAAATTGCTTGTTCCGTTCTAAAACCTCTGCATGAATCACTTGATCGACTTTCACTCCGTACCCTTCTACTAAGTCTTGCACTGCTGCAAAATCTCCTTCTGATTTGATGCGTTGCGTTTCGCGAAGTAACTGACCAAATAAATCGTGTAATTTCTTGTAATCATTGATATTGAAATAGGTCTTCCCATCGCGAGTTAATTTTTCAATCACATTATCTTTTAGTCCTTTTTCATAGGCCCAAGCACTCACCCAC
>ERZ807291.7588-NODE-7588-length-12476-cov-4.110136_pt1 | contig 12476 bp, 8 predicted proteins | sample MGYA00521257_ERZ807291 | MGnify/ENA primary metagenome ERZ807291 (study PRJEB31413, sample SAMN03169783) | marine metagenome | biome: Marine; feature: Water; material: Subsurface seawater | place: North Sea | collected 2011-04-28 | depth 1 m m ...
ACACGGTTGGATCACTTGCTATTGCGATTCGCACGGGGCTAACTGTCGGAGAGAAACCTATATGGAAAGTTTTCTTGTCGAACTCAGTAAGGTGCGAACAAAAGAGGAAGTTCATCTTCTTTTGCCTATCTTGCGTAACTGCATTTTCACCCTTGGCAACTGTTGGAGATCCCAGTGGGAGGGAAGAGGGTTTTCAAGTCATTTTGTCCGACACGTTTACTCTTCGATACGGACGGTGCTAGTGCACTTAGATGGAGTTTTTTTGTGTCCAACTGTATCATCAGACGAGCAGACCATTTTAGAAATTGTAGCAAACAAATTCTTCATCAACAAATTGCTCAGAGAACAGGTTCCAAAAGACCAGCTAACGACGAGTTTACTTGTGAAGGCCGATGAAGAGCGAAAGTCGAGCTTCTGGGCCCTGCTCCAAAGTTTCTCAGGGTTATCATACTTTACTAACCGTCATATTTCGACTTTATTAAAAGAAGCTGTTGTACCCTATTTTTGGAGAGGAACGATCGATACCTTCGGGAAATCTACGTATGAAGGGTTCGATCTGGTAGAAGACGGTACTCGGTTGGTCGCACAAAATGTTGACAGGAGAATTGAAACTGTGTACGATGCAATCATGCGATGGCCATGTACTCTATCGGAGGTAGAGCAGAGGAAACTCATCAATTTACGGGACTTTGTGTTCAGCACTATCATTGCACCGCTTGTTCTACAGGAAAAGCACTCTCTGTACAAATTTTCTGTGCTTTCCTTCCTTCGAATTATCCTAAGTAGAACTCCTGCGCGGGTAGCACGAGCACGCGCCCGTATTATTTTTCGTGGAGATCCTTTATCCCTTTTAAACACAGTATTGCCTTTCAAGGGATTTCTTTATACTTTGATGTCAGACCCAAGAACGGTGGGAGATGATATATCGGAATGGATTGCGCGAGAGGAGCTGACACGGGTCCTTTTTGCAATGGTCGAATGCTTGCTAGACTTGGAGGGAAAAGACCCGTGTAACTCAAGTTCGACAAATCTTGTGCCACTATTCGATATCTCTTTGTTTGCGATCCACCAATCCTATACTGTCTTGTCCATGCTGAGCTTCTCGTCCGCAGAAGTGTCCTTGCAATGGAAACAATTCCTAGAAATTTACAGTGGAAGTTTTCCGTGCACGACCCGAACAAGCATATTTCACTCGAGTGGAAGGGAAGTCTCTGGAAGCACATGTCTGTCAATTATGCGGTGTGGGTTTTTGACATTTCCTCTGTCGAAATCAATTCGAAAATTGGCGATATCGATGCCAACCGGAAAATTAATGCAGAAGATTTCAAATTGTTTCAAACAAAACTGCCTTGTCTTTTCGACACTGGCATGCGAAATGGAAAGAAAGAGCAACTTGGTAGGACAGGAGAATCTCGTGGTTCCTCTACGGGAGTTTGTTGAAGAAATGCATGCGCACACAGGATTATGATAACAATACTATACTTAATATATTGTCAAAACTTGTATTATCATATCATGGTTATTATAGTTATCATACATATCATATCATAACTTACCTTTTTTATACTCAAGTGTGCTATTTACAGCACAAGGTGTGACTACCGGATACGCTACGTACGGGCGATGGTATGAATTCATGCTAGGCAACAGCCGATCCGGTCTTAGTCGTCATCGTCGTCATCTAGCAGATAAGATCTCCACAAGTCGTCTAGGTTAGCTACCTTAGCAGCATCGATTTGATGCTTTTTAGCGCTCGTGTCAGATGCACTCCACCAAGACCCTTTCCGTCCACCATTCACAATGTCTTGACGACCAACTCCTACACGTGCCTTTTCCTCCTCAGTAAAACCTAGAATGTTAGACATTAAATCGAGGACTTCTTGTTGAAACTTTGCATTGCCATCCAAAAAAGATGTTAAGAGTTTGTTCACCAATCGTCGATCTACTAATTCTTCGTTTGCTTGGAAAGACAAGTTCTCAGCAGCACGCTGTAATGCACGTTGTAATTTTGCCTGCTCGGCGACAGAAGATCGTAGAGCATCTTCTTTTACGACGACTTGTGATTCAAGCATCTTCCGTGCTTCATTCACATCACAAAATTTCTTTTCCCAAGATTTCGAAATGGCATCCAATTCGGATTGAAGCCTCTCACGTTCTAGTTTGGCACTGCTCCGTATCTTTATGATTTCAGTAGTATTCGCATTCCTCGTTTCTGATAACTCAGTGCTAAAGCCCTCCAAGACCCCCCTCAAATTTTCCAACTCCTCGTTGGTTCGCTTCAAGTCTTCTTCTTTCATGTTTAAGTCTGCTTTCATCCCTAAATAATCAGATTCCAAGGCACGAGAAGATTGCTCCACGATTTCTAGCTGACTGACACGCGACTGCAACTGCTGTATCACCAATGCACTTTCCCCACTTGCTTGGGAGGTGGTCGAATGAACACTCTCCATCTCAAGTCGGACCCGGCCAAGTTCTCGGGCGTACTCTTCGGCCCGGACTTTCGCAACCTCTGCTTCTTTACTGGCTTTTGTTGCATTATTTTTTAACCCAGAAATAACCTGTTTGAGCTCTTCAATCCTCTGGTGGGCTCGCTGCAGATCCCGCTGTCCACCCTCGTATTCTTGTTCTCTGCGGCGCATTTTCCAAACTTCTGACTGAAGATCTGCGATACGTTCTTCCGCTGCCGCGCAGCGGTTGGCCATAGCGATTTGTGCTTCAATGGCCGTTGTCGCAGTCGTTTCCGCATGCTTCAGAGCTTTTCTTACGGCTGGCGGCGTAGCTGGGACATTACGTTGGCTATTTGTAGCAGCCATCGGTGGAGGCTGCACACTAAGTTGATCCAAACCAGCTGGTCTTCTATCGTCACCGGCAGCACGTTGGGTACTCTTTGACTGTTTCTGTTCGTGGGCAGCAAGTGTAGACCCAGCTTCATAACTCTGCGATAACGAGTCTACATCTTGTGCATAATCCATGCAGTCCTCTTGCATTAGGTTTCCAATTCCTTCTTTGTCTATTCCCGTGTTTTCTAGGTGTCCAACTTCTCCCATAGACTGGTCAACGGACTGTTGTGGGTGGGTAGAGCCTTGGCCAAGACCGTCACTTCCAGGTAAACTCAAGTCACCTGCCGAAATATTCTGCAAAATAACATTTTCACGAGCGAATGTTGTTTGATCGGCTTCTTCCTCTGCACCTACGTTCACCTCTTCGCCTCCAGAAATCTCGTCATCATCAGATTCGAAATCGTCCAACAAAGGTGCCACATGCTCGTCAATCATATCGTTTGCTTGCTCGGCCAAATCAGACAAACGACCCCATAGCGCAGACATGCCAACCACGACCGAGCAAAAATAAAAACAGCAGACCGAAAATGAAAAAGTAAAACGTTGTATCTTTTACATTCGCGGAAAAGCTTTTCTACGAGTGGACAACTGAAACACTGCGCATGCGAATAGAAGCGAACTGGTGTGCACAGAACAATGAAAACCGTTGTATTGCTGACATGAAATCGTACGAAAGTAATGACAAACTGCGACGTCACAATGTCACAATCAACAACTTTCAACAATTAAGTTCAATGAATACTGTGTCAATAGTACCGAGGCAGTTTCTTTGTTTCTGGTCTCTCTTTGAGGAACACTCGCGATGAGTCCGGTCCCATCTGAATGTTGCAATTGCACAATATTGGCCTAACGCAAAACCTGACTACTTCAACAGAAGAAACTTGGTTATAAAATACAATGGGTGGGGGAAAATCGATACGTTCACTACACAATCTCAGGAGCTTTCCGTTTAAGACTTTGCCTCTGAAGAGCGGATCGGATATGATTCAATTTCTTGACGAACAGTTGAAATGTTGTTTGTCCGATCCATGAAATTGAAAAAGACAACATTTTATATAGAAAATAATTCCATAACATTAGTAATAAAAGTATAGTGTGCATGGACACAATGTAACAAGTACAATATTAGAATATTAAATGTTAGAGCAACAGACACCGAAAACCAAGTCATAAACTCTACACCATTCCACCGTGGGACATGTAATTTCCTGGCTCCTTAGCCCACGTGAACTGACCAGCCATGAATCTATCCAAAGCATACGTCCCCTTCACACTGTCACCATCTTTTTTCCATCGTGTTTCTCCAAGCCCCGCCCGCATGTCATTTGCAAATTGTCCCTCGTACTCCCAGTCACCCGTCCAGGATATGTACGTCCCTTTCCCATGCATCTTACCCCCCATCCATTCCCCATCGTACACGTCCCCATTACTAAAGAGTTTACGTCCTCGCCCGTGAAATAAATCAGATTTCCATTCACCATCATAGCTGTGAGTTGACCACATCATGCGTCCTTTGCCGTTCATTTTACCGTCTTTCCATTCCCCGTGGTAGACTCTATTATCCTTCCACGTGTACGTGCCTGTCCCATGCATTTCATTTTCCTTCCAGCAGCCATCGTAAGTGTCGCCATTGGCATAGAGCTGACTGCCCTGTCCTTCTTTCACATCCTTTACCCAGAAACCAACGTACTTCTCTCCATTAGAGCGTGTAAACACACCACGGCCGTGAAACTGACCGTCAAGAAAATAACCCTCATATTTGTCTCCATTTGTCCAAAAATATTCTCCATAATTCGCAGGTTTGTCATTGAAAAATCCGCCGATATACTTGTCTCCACTTGAAAATAATATCTGACCTCTTTGACACTCCATTTTATCGTCGACATACGAACCTTCGAACATGTACGCCGATGACAAGTATCGACCATTGCCACTCTTTTTATTTTGAAAAAAACCCCCACAATACATCCGGAAATCGAAGTTGATGCTGTTCTCAGAGCACTGGACTGGCGGCCAAATGATTTTCCCTTCACCATGCCAATTTCCTTGAACCCATAGCCCACTGTACACAAATCCGTCAGGGTAAGTCATTGTCCCGTTCCCATGGCGTTTGTCCGCCTTCCATTGGCCCTCATATTTTTGCTTCGTGTTGCCGTCCACGAAACAACCCTCGCCTTGTCTTTTATCTTTCACAAAAGTACCCACATAAGACGAACCATCTACAAGGTTTGAAAACTTGCCCTCCCCATCCCTGAAACCATGCTTGTAATGCCCCTCGTAAACGCTCGCAATCACCCACCGAGTCCTTTCATACCATTTTTTTGACATCTTCATGTACACGCGACGTACACCGTACCCGTGGGGTCGTCGGAGTCTGTCCTTACCACCTTCATACGTAATTTTTTGCCCCATTTTTCATCGAGTTGAGAGTATGTGTATGTACATAAAAATCTTTGAAAAAAAGAACACTTCCATGATCAGAATAATGCAATGCCTTCATTTCGGAAGTTTTCTTTTTGAAGTTTGTTTTAAGTTAAATCTTTGGTTGGAGAACGTGCGAGGAATCAACATGTGCCAACGTAACGTTCGTTCATTTTTCGCTCATTATAATGAAGGGGAGAGAGACATGCTATGGTTATTTCCATGTTAAAATAAGCTCCCACCAGCTGTGCGCAATCGTTACTTCGACAATTACTACTACTACAGCACTACTCGTACACTACCAACTTTAATAGAGACACTAGTCTACATGAAATAACTTTAATCCTCCCTGTACCCCTATAAATCGAAAACAGTGCCGCTATTGACACCCACTACTCGGTAAGTATTACTGCTTGGTACGATTCGAAGTCGATACCCACCGGGAATAGAAAGAATGCAACTCTCCCTTGACAATGGACCTTACTTTTTCAGTGTTTGTTAAAGAAGAATGGAGGCATGCGTAAAGTGCGTCCTCATAGTCTGAAATATCATTGCTGAATTCCTCGTCACTATGTTGTTCGTGTTCTTTTTCCACGTACAGTTCGTATAACCCCTTCGACAGTGCAGAAGGAACCATTTCCTCAAAAATGCTCTTATGCTCACCGTAACTAAACGGGGCATTCCGGCTCCAACACGCTAAAGCACCACACGCCATCGAGCTACAATCAGCAAATGCTTTCGATGCGTACACAAGAGCTTCAACCAACGATATCGATTGGGTTATTACTCCACTACATGAGTCATCTTTAAATAAATTCCAGCATATGCCTGAGATGATTTCTGCGCAACTGCGTTTTCGCAACAATTCAAGAAAAAGATCGAGCCAAGCCTTTCGCTTGCTTATGACTTGGCGACAACGAGTGCTTTTCGCGGTCAACTCCAGCAAATGATCGCCAGCGCACTCGACATTATCTTCACTTTCTTCCTGTTTCATCCATGCGTAGAGAACGCACAGTGTCTTTTGCACCAAAAGTTCCGAGTCCTGCGAAGAAGCATGGAGGATACTTTCGATTTCATTTTCTGTAGGCTCGGGCAAGAGCAACGCAATTTCTGAATCTAAATTTTCCAAATTTTCTAGGAAGTATTTGCCAACAAACTTCAAACTGTATGGTTGCGCTTGTTTCTCGTCGATAACGGTCTTTCCCCCAATATCTTCCCATAACTGCATGTCGCAAGGATGCGACAGAACGCGTGGCGGCGTCGCGGGAGAGTCTTGAAAATGGCCGGTCAGCAGTTTTTGTGTTGAGAGCATCGACGACCAAGTCAGCTTGCTTGCACTTGCAAGACGCTCAGTCGGAAATTCCATATTCCCTTTGGGAAATTTACTGTCAAACCTTGATACGGAAACACGTTTATCCCAGAAACCGACCATCAACGTAATCCTTTCTGCCGTTGCACCGGGTTCGGTACGGGCCGACGATATTCTTGGTACTACACCGTGCAAAAGACTGCCGTCGAACATGACAAATCGATTTTCTTCGGGAAACACTAAGGCTCCTGTGGACTCCATCGCATTCTCTCCAAACCTCTTGTTTGTAATTAGGGTGGGCGCGCCAGAATAACCAGGTGTTATATACCACACCGAAGAAACGACCGGAAAGCAGAGCTCGTGTTGTTTCGTCAAGCGCGTTTCGTCGGTATCGTAGTGTAGCTGGTGACCAGAAATTTTATCTCTCGAATGACACCACCATTCGGCGTGGGCAATAGAATCAAATAATTCTTTGGAAACAGAACGTTCAACCAAAGGATAAAGATGAGTCTGAATCAATGCCTCAACGACATTCTGAGGTTTGGCGGTGGCAATATTTTGAAACGAGTAGGAGAAGTATCCCGTGCTGGGATCCCCATATCGGTGTTCTTTCCAAAAAGGGGACTCGCCGTTGAACATTTCGGCGAATTGCTTGACCACCGGGCGGGGCACTGCATCATTGCATATGCGTACGACAAAAGAGCTATCTTTATTAAAGTCCTCAACTGGCACAAAATCAGTTGTTGTGTTGTTCGATGAGGAGGAGTGAAACACTGGAGAACTTAAGCGAAATCGAAGACCAAGTTTTTGAAGAATCAAGTCCGCTTTAGCAACTTCGTTCGAGTTTAAGTTCAAGATTGCCAAGGTGTACAGGGCAATCTTCTTCGTTTGCTCATCTTCTGCAGTCGTTTGATTCGACAAATCTTCCTTCACTATGTGCTCTAATATTTCCCTACCTTCTTCCACCCGCCCTATGCACAGGAGATGCTCTGCCGCGGCGAGGTCTTGTGTGCACGTTGGAGGCGCACCCCTCTTTCTTTTCTTCCGCATGCGACGCGGCACGAGCCTTCGGCTACCTTTACTCTCGTTGCCGATAGATAAGAAACGCCGAACTAAGCAAGCACCAGGGGCTCGTGCTTGAAATATTCCACGCACAAGGGGACGTGCGTTGCTAAGGTATCGTCTGTAACAAGTCCAGCGGGTGATTTCACTAGCGATGTTGGCGGGGGAAACCACGAGGCTCACTCTTTCGTGGCTCACTCATTGATTGCTCTCACTCTCACGCCCTCACTCCGTACACGAAGTGATGTCCCTTAACTACATTTATTTGTACACCTTACCACACATACGTGCGTCTCGTACTGTAAATAATAAATAATACGAGTCGTACATACCTTGTAGTCGTACCTTGTAAATGGGTCAGTGTCATAGTCTTGAAAAAAACCTCGTATCATTGTATCATTTGTTTGCCAGTGAATCAAATTAACAATTAACGGTTCTGGAGTTACAAAATAAATGCATGCTTGCTGTACGAGTGTCCTGGTATGTTGTATGTCGTATATTTTTATAACGTGCGGAGGTACACGATTTCCATGTCGTTCGACTCGCTTGCGTTGCGATGTAGCTCTGCATGTCAGTATGATATTGATGGGAATCGTTCGTTGAAGATAGGACAAAGATGCATTCTTCAGTCAAAAGGTTGTCTAAGGGAGGTGCCTTACAAGTTGTAACGATGCAAGAGAGCGCAGGGGAGAACAATTGGAGAACATTTGATTATCGTGCACTTTCCAATGATAAAGAGAGAGACGAAGAAGGCGATAATTGGAAAAATCTCGTTTACGAAGAGTTTGGGTTTTCACGTGGTCGACTGAAGCTTCCATATGATGACGGAACATTTAACCATCCAAAAGATTTCGGACGTTTTCCAAATTGGGCACAACCAAAAATTCAATCCCTTCATAATGTTGAAATTTCGTCGGACATAATGGAAGATAGTAACACCGTAAGATCCATGAATTTGATCGGGGCAATAACACCGAGTGTCGCAATGGCTGTTAAAAAACAAAAAGAGATGTCATTGGTGGAAGCACCGACGCGAACGGAAAATCAGACTGCCATATACCGACATCGAAAGAGATCGAGTGCCAGGGCGGCTGTGCCGTCGGCAAAGCGGCCAGAGAATTCAAAACGAGAAAAATTTCGATCGAGGCTCATAGATTTGGAAACGAGGATGAAAGGATCGACTAAAACGACTCCGGCTGAAATGATTGGTTTTTTGACAGAACTATCTGATGCGACGAGTACGAATGCTCAGTTTAGAGCACTGCTTGTGATAATGATTCAAGTTTTAGACAAAGGTACGATATGTGCACCGTCATACGAAAAAGCACTGCTGAAAGAAGTCGAATATTTTAAAGATCACGTACACCGGATGGAATCTAGTATCAAAAGCTTGGAAGATGATGTAAACCACGCACGTGCATCCTACGGGCAGCTAGAGCACGAAGTAAATGAAATATGGGACCACGCGCGTTCAGTTCGAGACGCAAACGAGCAGCGCCGTGCCAAAATTAAAGACTCCCAATTTGAACAGCTCATGATGCAGGAAGATTTACACATGATGCAATCTGAAATGAAATGGGGGGCCACTAGTCAAAATATTGAAAATGCTAATATTATCACGGCTCAAACCAGAAAAGAAGCCCTAAAAATCATTCATCAACATCAAACTGCGGAAACTGGAGCTCAAGCAATGCAAAAGATTATCACAGCTTATGACCAGCGGGAACAATCCTTGCGTGAAAATGGTATTCCTAGAGAAACATTTACCACACTTCAAGCAAAACGGGACAAGTTGAAATTAGAGAAAGATTGGTTTTTAAAAGAACACTTGGAAGATCAAAACTCATACCTTGCTTTAAGTAAAAAGGTTTTTGAACAAAAAGAGTGTGTTGCAGCACTCAAAAGAGATATAGTTCAGATGAAAGTAAAGAGGAAAGAGCTCCAACGAAGTCATACTCCGCGGCCGCATTGGGACCATCTACGAAGCAAAGTGGACATGTTAGATTATCGGAAATTTCTCCGAGGTACAGTAGAAGCAAGGATACCGACTTGGGAAGAATCTTCGTCTACGAAAGAAATAACAGATATTATAAGTCGTAAAATTCACCAGTTTGTGGACAAAGCAAGGACAGAAGAATCTATGAAATTGCACAAGGCCTGGGAAAAGTTGGAGGAAGTAGAAAAGTCTCTGGCTCGTTGGATTGGCGCTTTACCCACTGGTAAGCAGCAGACAGAAGCAGTGTTGAGACAGAATGATACTGGGAGCAAAGAAGAATCATTAGCATCATGCGGAAGTAACCCAGCTGTTCCCCTTTGTCTACGTTGTGCGCCAAAAAATACATTTCGCCGGTGTCCCATGAGCTTAACGCGTGTCAGAACTGAAATTCGTGTCATATTCAAATCAAAAGCAATGTTCGATCACGTTTTTGGTCATGTTAGTCTTGGAAATTTTTTGTACGATTATTCACGTTTGGAATATTCTCAAGAAGCAAAAGACTTTTCGTACAACTTCATTCATTCGGTTCGAAAATACAGGAAACATGACGGGCTATGTGACATGTTCTACGATATTTTCTCTATGCAGTGGTGTGAAAATTACCTTCATGATGTGGAAAACATGTTTGGCAATTTGCTTGTATTATTTGAGCGCACAGGAAGAGAATTACACGGAGGCGATGAACACCACAGTGGAACGTTACCGCTGGAGTGCATCCCTTCTATATTGCAACAGTTTTTTCCCCGCAAGAGCATCCAGGACATGGAAGCGCTCATGAAGACCTTAAAAAGAGAAAACTTACAAATGCATAAATTGTTAATGACGCAGAGTCTTGAAAGCCACTGTGAAGAATGTGCTTCTCATGCTAACGAGAATGTTTTCCACGAACCTGAATGCTTGTATTATCGGCACATTTTTGCGCATTATTATGGTTTACCTGTATGTGCTATCCACTCTATTTCCTCAAAATCAACTGATACAGGGAACAGTGAGCAGGGTTTGGCAGTTGTCCAAACAAGAATTAATCCTGCAAACTTGAAGAAGAACGGATTTTTCTCTCGTTTTGAGATGCCCGAGTCGCACACTCAGCATGAAGAAACTCATGGAAAACACCATACAGACATGGCCGACGATGAAGCAGTAGAAATGTCCAATGAGAGCAAGCAAGGAAACGCTAGTGAAGAAAATGCCGAAGACAACGCAGATAATTCGTATCATAAAACTCTACAGTACCGCCAACAGAAGACCTCGTTTTTGGACCTTTTGATTCACCAGTATAAAGTTGAAATTAACAACTTCGTCAATATCGTAGAAACTGCCCTGGAGAATTGTGATTACACTTGTCAAGGTGTTGTTTTAGGATCTCATGCACGAATAGCATTGCAAAAAGGCGACCCCCTGTTGCCAAAAGGGGTCATTCATAGATATTACGAGCTTGGAGTTGCAGATTGGAGAGCAGTAAACCGAAAGTCCTCAAAAGTGCACGCGGAAGATTATCTTGATATTCGAATCTTTTGCAACAATCTACGCCACTCATTTGTATTGCCCTTCGACATATACAAGGGTGCAGTTTGCGCAGAGGGAAGCAATACTTTGAGGCCCATAATAAGTTTTGGGGTCAACATATTATCATAGTTGCAGTCGTTAAAAAGATCAGACTAGAACTACTTTTGTCTAATTGAAAAAAGCATATTTTTAGTAAGGTAAATAGGACTTTTTAATGTTTTTAAGGAAGGTGCTCCCATGGCAGGTGATCTTGTCCTTTACAGTATTAGACTACTTCGTAGACTACTACGATTCGGGACCGACCTCATCAATCAAGTCGCTCCTCTGTACGTTAGTACAGTACAGTAGTCGCTAACTGTTTTATGTCACCAAGTCGGTCAATGAATGAATGGACGAAGGAACCAGACAGCGTGTAAAATCTTGCTAATTTCAATCATCAAATTACAATTAAGGCATCTCGCGTCAATGCAATGTGTCGAGAGCACACGCGCAGAAGATATTTATGACAGGCTCCATTTCCTATTGCATAGAATTGGAGGTACTCAGGTGACTGTTTAAAGTCATGGCGGCAACAGAGGTTGGCACGACCAGTCTTGGGCGCACACGTGTGGTGGATGGGGAGGTTGGTTTCTCAAGTCAGGCGACTGGATCAGCGCGAGTAATCTTTGGAAATACAAAAGTTGTTTGCACTGTATACGGACCATCCTCGAGCTCGAGGGATATGGAAGAATTTAGTGAGATATGTAAAATTGCGTGTGACTTTAAATTTGCCCCGTTCGCGTGTACGGGGGAACGCAGAAGACGTGGACGTGGCGATGACGAAGTGGAGTTTAGCAGCGTCGTGGAACAGGCACTGTTTGCTTCTGTGCGAACAGATTTGTACCCGAAGTCGGTGTTGAACGTGTACGTGTTAGTGTTGGAAGACGATGGCAACGTGGTTGGAGCAGCAATCACAGCCGCGTCGTTAGCTATTGCCCAAGCAGGAATAGTTTGTAACGATCTGGTCGTGGCGAGCACACTCTGTCTTCTTGAAGATGGCACCGAAGCTGTGGATCCCACCTCTTTGGAAATGGAAAATGCTCAATGCTCGATATTAGTAGGTTACATGCCAAATTTAGAGAAAATTACAGCAATGCAATGCTCTGGCAGAGCCACTAACGCACAGATGGCCAAGCTGATAGATCTCTGTATAGAACGTTGCCGAAAACTCCACGCATCGTCAAGGACGATTTTGTTGGAAAAATGGCAGCGACAAGAATGAATGCTGCGTGCTGCGTGCTTTGAGGCGTGTCCGGGATGTACTTGGGGTCAGAAAAGTATACGGACATGTCCTACTCGCAAA
>ERZ807291.7594-NODE-7594-length-12471-cov-3.910841_pt1 | contig 12471 bp, 8 predicted proteins | sample MGYA00521257_ERZ807291 | MGnify/ENA primary metagenome ERZ807291 (study PRJEB31413, sample SAMN03169783) | marine metagenome | biome: Marine; feature: Water; material: Subsurface seawater | place: North Sea | collected 2011-04-28 | depth 1 m m ...
GAACAGCAGGTGCTCGCTTGCTCGATCAAACTGAGGCAGCCATTTTATATTCTGGGTTGGAAGCTGCTTCCTTCACAGGGGCGTATATTCGACCTGCGAATGCGAACGTAGCTGCTTTGAAAAGCATAGCACATGGCATTAAGTTTGGTCAGGTCTCCATGGTCGATTGTGTAATTGATTATCCAGACAGTGGGGCGAATGAAAATTGTGTCGCGATGGATACGACACATTCCTTGTATCTGAACAATGTCTTCTTGAAGAATTGTGGGTCGTTCGCGAGTGGCGTGGCTGCTGAAAAATCGTCTCAATACTCGGTCGCACACGAAGTGGCCATAGGCGTCTCCATACCAACCGATCGCTCGTGTGGGAACATATCAATGCCTGTGTACAGAAATGGAGTGAGAGTTGCCGGGAATGTTTTCAGGAACACCTCGGGGAGCTCTGCGGGTCCTGGCGAAAGTGTTTTATCCAAGCATCGATGGAATGAAAGGACGTTTCCAACATGGGATGCACCTGGCGTGGTAAATGCAAAGCAGTTTGGTGCCTTAGGTGATGGCAGCACTGATGATGCGGGTGCCATACAAAAAGCTATAGACGCGGCGGCGACAACGAAGTCAGTGGTATTTTTGCCCAAGGGCTTTTATCGCCTTTCAAAAACCCTTACTTTGACATCTCCGTGTGCAGGAATCGTCGGTACTGCCCGCAGTTTAACTGTGTTGATGCCAATGTCGGTAGGACTGGAGGGAAGTTCGCCTATTCTACACGTGCCGGGCAACAACAATAAAATCACAATATCAATGTTTACCATTGTGACGTGGAAGCATTTGGATACCGTGTGGGCGATGCATTGGGAAAATACAAACAAGGATTCCATCTATCGCCAGAATTACTTCTATCGTATCACAGAATGCTTCTTTGGATTTCCGCACCCGACCCCCGTGCCTGTACACGACCCTACCATTCCATGTAAACCGAGTGCTACCTTGGCTCACCCTTTAAATCTTCTAGAAAATGGTGCATCTGGGAAGTTTTACAACTTTGAAAACGAGGATTTCTTGTATGAAGCCCCGGAATACCGTCACCTACTTGTGGAGCATGGGAACGAATTAAAGTTTTACAATTTAAACATGGAACACAGCTCTAGTGAAGCTAACGCCGAATTTCGCTCTTCAAAAGACGTGAACATCTACTCTTTGAAGAGCGAGGGAGAGTGGCGAGATACTATTTTTAACAACGGGCAAGCGAATCCGGACATCGCCTTATGGGTACGAAATTGCACCAATTTTAATGCTTTTAGTTATGGTGGTAATTTAAAACCGCTTCCAACTGGCCGTAGTTATCCTCCAGGTTTTGCTCAGTATCCCACGTCGTTGTATCGTTTTGAAAATACATGCCCTATGACAGTTACAAACTTAGTAGATCAAATATCGTTTCCAAAAGATAACGACTGGAATTTTGTGTACGAATGGTACCGTGGAAGGGAACTCTTGACGGCCCATTGCGAACGGCCGGTGTTATTCAGTAGAGTTGATTGCTCGGGTAAATGAACGAGACGCGCGGGCGTGGTGTGTATTTTTAGTACTTAACTCTTACTATGAGATGATTAATCAGTTTCTGAAACTTGTAACTTGTTTATTCACGCACAGCCCACAGCCAGCAGCACAGCCAATATACTATTTATATGTTTATTCAGTAAATATGATAGTATATTGTCTGTTATTTACGTGAATGAAACATACTTTTTTTATATCTAAGTTATCTTTGATAACTTTTACGTAGTATAAAACTAATGTATTTAATTAAAATATAAAAACAGTGTTCATCACATTGAACTGACATCCTATCCCAGCACTGATTTTTCTTCTTTAAACCAGAAATAAGTGAGTTGAAGAATTCTTCGTGTGCAGGATTGTTATCTCTACCTTCATATGAGACGACGAAAAATATTCTTTTCACAAGTCAGTACAGATTAGTACTTCGCAGTGCAACCCATGCCCACAACCTTTTGTTGTACGAATGATCAGAGATCTTCAATTATAAATATGTTAACAAAGTTTTCTTTATCGATTTTCAACTTTTTCAATCTTCATCAACGGAATACGCATGTACGGGGTTTATAAACAGAGATATGAGATACATTCTTCGAAAATATAGGTGTATCTGTTCAATTCCCCGCCGCCCACCATAGCGATTCATCCTCAACAACAACGTTTGTAGCTTCAACCTCTGATCTTGCACCTAGAGCAAAATTCTCGGCGCCTTTAAAAGCGACAAGTGCCTGTCCAAACGAAGCTGCCATCTGCTTATCCCACACCTCGAGTTCGGTGCAAGTTTTTACCGTCCTCATCACATCTCTACAAGTTTGTACGAATTGAAGCTTTGAACAAATTGCCAAATCTGGGTGCTGCTGAAAATGTGAAAAAATTGTCATCAGCCGTTCTTTTGTGCCATTTGCATGCGTTCGACACTGAGAAATTCGAACGAGATCCCCGTATAGCTCCTGGCTTTTTACGACGGCTCTGCACCTGAAGTCCTCCTCTTCGGCTATCCTTTCTGTCTGAGAGGACTTTATGGAGTTCTGATATGTGTCTTGATGTTCTCCAACGCTCCAACCACCTAACCACTGCAGGGATGGCTCGCCCACACGATCCTGGACATCGAACGTTGGGCTACTAAACATAAAGTAATGACCATTGTTATCGCCAGCCAAACATTCTTGGCAGGCCTCAACAACTTTGTAACCGACCAAACTTTTGCACCAGCGGCACGTGGTGTGCGAAATTAGACATTCGCAGGTAGTTATTTTATGGCGGCGAGACTCCTGTATATCAAGTGCAGGAAGGACTGTGTCAGAAGAGAACAAAGATACCCCTTCCTCCGAAACTAAAGACACTGGACAAGCCCTAACGGTAAACTTGGGCTGGAATGAACAAACGTTGCAACTAAGTTCAAATGCACCACCGGGTCCTTCGCCGACCTCTTCTTCTTCAAGGTCTTCCCAATCGCTTATTGGGCTAGCTTCGCCTAGTTGCAGACCAAAACTCGACCCTACCTCGTCGGGGACAAAGCCACTCATTTTAATTTAAAGGAACAGACGGTCGAGGTTGTTTTAAAGTGAACTTTTCCTTCTCTGTCATGATACTGAGAACATCCACCAACGTCATCAACTGCGGTTTGCTTTCTCTTCGACTCATTGCGATTCGAATGATTTCTGAAGTACGAAACGAAAATGGAGGTACTGTCGGTACTTCAGTTGACTTAATTAAATAATACACGATTATTGTAGTAATACAGTACCAAAGGTACTGCTTCACAACGCAGTGTTTTTCTTTGCCGTGTTCATGTATGGACGGAACACCCACTCTTTCTCAGCAGTAGTTTGATCCAACGTGCCCAATCGAACCTCGTACGGGCGAAGCTCAAATCTCGGGCCAACCTCTTCCAGCTCGACATTTTTGTGGCCATTTTTTGTAAAGTTGTGGTGTCGAAATGATATGAAGTCGTTCTCATTGCTGAACGTCATTACGCGTTTTGAATCATCTTTCGGCACGGGAAAAAGGTACTTTAACACGTTCATCACACGCTCTCCAATTTTCGACTTGAAATTATGAAATATGAGGTGAGGATAAGCTTCCGACACTGTTCCACATCCTTCAATGTCATGTCGCATCACCGTATTTGCGATAGAAAAGGATACTGTGGGGCCGAAAGGTAGGTGAGATATGATTATGCCGTCTGGCTCCCCACGGTGCTCCGTCACGACTACTATGTCCGTAAAATCGTTATTTCGACAAACTTCCACCAACTCTTTCACTTGCGTATTCCCACGATTAATACGTTGCGAATTGGGAAATATCAATCTAACTTCTTTGGCAAATGACTTCAACCGGGAACTAGGATCACGAGCTGTAGTCACGCAAACTTTTGGGTCTCGGACGCCTGCTTGTGCGTATTCATCATCTTTGTGATCGCGCCACTGCCCAGTTTTAACATCGTCGTTGGCTGCATCATTTTGCAAATGCTGTGCATCATCCCTCAATTCTGTTGGTATTTCCTTCCCTTCCGCCAAAGCCTTCTGTATTCTCTGTTTTCGATCATACAGGTCCTTCTCCTTTCCTTCCAAAGATTTTCTATATAAATATTCTTTGCGTAGACGCAAATTTCGCCGTGTGGTCATGGCGTCCACACGGAACTGACAAGTAAAAGTGGATGTGCCAACGAGTATGAGCACGTGCTATTCCCACCAGTTGCAGCAAATGAAGATGATCAATTTATAGCTGTGCATGTACTGCATGCGCACCACCCATCGCTAAGAACGCAAAAGACGTGCACCACTGAGGTTGCCACACGAATATACGTCTTCTTCTCTAACAATTCGACTTGTACTTCAGTATCAATACTTGAGTGATGATTGTGTTTCGCAAACACTACTCTTGCAAACTTGCAACTCGCACCGCCACAATATTTGAGAGTTGATTAGATAGATAGGTGGGTACGGTGCCGTTTTTCGTAGTCTACAATATTGATAGGACTACCTGCCGTACGCCCTACACGTACCGTACCGGCGATCAAAAGGATCTATCTGGCGATAATCTGGCGATAATCTGGCGATCTGGCTTCAAATGTGGACTGTCATCACAACCATATCTTCCTTGTACTGCGGACAGGAGTGGTGGACAAATTCACCTACGACACTTCTCCGCGCGAGAATGCCCACCTTTGACCTGGAGCGGATTGGCGCTGAGTGCGATACACTCTGACCGGCATGGTTAAGTGTGAATCTTGTGAAGAGGCTCGACAGAAAGAGAACAATACACCAGTAGTCGCTGGCCACGTGCATCCAAAATGTAAAGTTGTATATAATCTGGTTGAACAGTGTATGGTGCAACACAAAGGGCGCGTGTCTCCATGTCAAAAAGAGTGGGCTGATTTTCAAAATTGCCATTTAAAAACCCGTGAAGAACGGTTGCAATGATTTGCTGTAAGTAGAAGCTTCGTCCGCCTAAACGCAGTCGGTTTCCGTTCGCCTTTTATTTGCCCCACGTCGAGTTGTCTGTACTCTTTTCGTGGCTTCCTAACACTAGGCAAGAATGAATTCTATGCTTGTTGATTTTTCAAATTGCTGCGAACCGACCTCGTTTTGAGCAAAGTTCATAGGCCAAGCATTGAGACATTTTCTTCTGTTCATCGCCAAACCTTTAGCATCCTCAAGTTTCATTGTGCTAACTCGTAACTGTTCAGTAAAATTCTTCTTGGCACCGCACCCTGGATTTGGAATGTAGGCTTTATCGCCTTTTCGTTTCATTTAAAATTCTATTTTTGATCTTTTTGAAATTCTTGCTAAACTCCCAGCAACGTTGATTGAAGTATTTAAATGTAAAATATTACTCCGTTCTTTTAAAAACTTGATAATTGACAACTATTTTGTATCTTATTACTTTTATATATTGTGTTTTTACTTTTATCAGAATTATAGTTATCATAGCTGTTATGCTGTTATGATAGCAAAAGCCCTAAAAGAATCTATTGTAACAAAAAAATCTAAACGGGTAACTTCCTTTTCCTCGTCGCCACCCTCTCCCAAACCGTCATTCACCTCTACGACATATAAACTCGTGTTTTCGCCACTATCTACCATCAGTGACAGTTATTGACCTGACTACTAAAGAACGGTATGCCCGACGACAAAATGTTAGAGTTGTAATGCGATCGGTAGACAGGAGTTGCCACAGCCTTGAAGGAGTGCAACTTTATAACAGCCTCGAAGTGTACCGCAGCTTTAGGTAGTATCCAGATATTTATGAGCCAAGGACTGTACTTACGAACGTACTTGCAAACAAATAGTATGGATAAGTAAGTGCCTGCTGTGTACCGAAATTTGTTTAATTGAAGAATGGTATTTTAGATAATAATGGACTATTCGCATAAGCGAAGTATCGAATTATCACGCCATGATATTTTGGATTTCCCATAAATGGCATCTGCTGCATCCCGGGCTGGCTTTAAGTTCAAGGGAGGAATGAAAGGCAAAGTAAACGAACTTCGTTCAGGCTCAGAATTGAGTATAGTGGGCACTGACAGCGAACGTTTTATATCATCAGAATTTCGTTTATGGGTCATCGGTTTTACACGTCCTTTCGACACATCTTGTTGTCGACGTGCAATTGTCGAGGGAAGTGGTATCGGTGCTCTTTTACATTCTTGCGCTCTTCGCTTCAAGGCGAAATTTCGGGCCACTCCACTTGCAGTCATTCCACGGCGGGCCCGGTTTTGCTTTCCTCCTAATAAATTTTCTTGTTCGTTAAAATCATTCAAATTTATGCTATCTTTTAGCGGAGCTGAAACATCAGGGGTTTGTATCAAAAAAAAGATTTCTCTTTCGCTTAGAAACACGTCATGTTTTCCAAATACATTTGATACAGAAGATGCAAGCGCAGCGATACTTTCTGTTCTTGCCGTCTTCATATTTGCAAAAGACATTAATATATTTTCCCATTGCCTTTCCATACATGCACTAATAAGCTGTGGAAAAAGATTCATACCAACTCCAGGAATTGAATTCGGATCGTCCAACACGCCGTGCGCTTCTAAATAAGATTTCCTAGCTTGCATCATTTCGCCAATTTCAGACTCACTAATGCCCAAATAATGTTTTTGAAACAGTTTAGATATAACACCGAATGAAATAAAGTCTTCCTTACCGGAGGCGCTGATGACAGCGGCACTTCGGTGTAGTTCTTGCCACTGATTACGCAAGCTTCGCTTCAGTTTCTCGAAAACAAAGTCTCTGTCCACGCTTTTTTCCTCAACACTTGCACCGGCATTTGAGAGCGGAGACGCTGTGCGCGCACCAAAAAAGACGCGCTTTAAAATATGAGACTCGAAAGGAATTCGCAAAAAATGCATGGAGTGGTCGGCCTCTTTGTACAACGCATCGGGATCATCAATTTTGTTGTACTTTGCGTTCGTAAACGAAGATATTAGTTTTTCTATTTTGGGAAGGAATGATTCCGCTAAAAGCTTTAGGACTCCATCCGTGTGTGCACTCGACGGCTTCTTCAGATTTTCTTCATCTTCTGTACTCCGTTGGGAAACCACGGTTTGTCCCAAATTTAGCATATTCCCCTCACCCATAGCTAATAATCCCCGTTTTCTAGTATTGATAAACAACGCTTGGTCGTACAGCATTCTCATTTCGTCGTCTGCCAAAGGCAATTTATATTTGTTAACATTGTTTTTCATGCTTTCATATGTTATGTTCAAAGGATGCGCTTCCTTAATTTCCCTCAATGCTTTCCGAATCACTTTACGCCGATTTTCCACGCGCTTCAGTAGCGTATCTAAATTCCGACGCCCCCGTTCTGTCAGCCGAACCAAACCGCTCCTGCTGCTCCTTAAGGGGGTCAATAGGGCGTCCCTAGACACCCGACCACTTATGGAAAGCTTTCGCAACGACGCCGACATGCTATTAGAAGAATATTTAATCGATAATGATCAACACGGAAATCTGCCGTCATTTACGAGGAGGAGTAAAGATTCGCACGATTTAAATTTCCATGCTGAAAGAAGTTGGCAAGTGGCAAGAAAACATCAACACACTTTCCGAATAGCAGTAATGAAATCCAGAAATACAGGAAGAAAAAAAGCAATCATGACATCATGACTATTTATTTTGATGCTGTCATGACCTTCGTTGTTAATTGTCAATCCAGTGCTGGCTGGCTCATCATTATCATTGCGGTAACAGGAGAAATAATGATAATGAAACAGTAGCAACGGTAACCGCAAGAGCGAGCGACTGCTAAAACGATGAAGGTGTTTTCGCGACATTTCACTGCAGACTTCGATGTATCGTCATTGACAATCTCATTCAAGCGAAAAGTTGTAATTACTTAGCTTTTGCAACTTATGTGTAACAGAGCAAATATGGTCTAACTTTCAGCGAAAGAGTTTTGTATTAGTGCTCAAAAAGTACAGTAATAGTGTGTAAGCACACGACGCTTCGTTAAGAGCAGCTATGGCGGCTCGTGACTCTGGTGAGTTGGACTTTCTAGAATCAATTAGAACATCAGCTGTAGAAGAAGTTCATCAGATCGTTTTCGAAGCATCAAACATTTTGTTACAACCGTTAGCAGTTTATATCAACAGATTAGTTGATGTGGACAATAAACAGCGAAAAAACCATGGAAAGCACAGTAAGGCCCGCGTTGGGGAGGCTAGACTTGAGCGACTATTGCGAAACACTATTGTTTGTACCTCCTGCTTTCGGCGAAAACGGATTGGTTTGGTTTTTTGTTGGTCGTGTTGGGACAATGGGTGGGCTGACAAATCATACCCACGTTCACCATTTAGATTTTCTGGACTCTCTGTATCCAGCTGGCTAGGGATATTTTCAGAACACACGATTGAAGAAGAAGCCAAAGGGCGCAGTCGTGACATAAAAAATATGCACACTCCCGGAGAGGAAGACGAAAACCCTCAGTACAACCCTCCGACAGCCCCTGCAACAGTAATGCTAACGACTGAAAAACAATCAAAGCCAATTCGACCACAAGTTCAGTTTATTCACAGTAATATCTGTAATCCTGGACAGCATGCACCCGCGAAGATGCACGATTACCGTGTGCAACAAATGGACTTGAAACCAAAACTTTCTTTTACACAAGCGCTCCATGTGCACAGCCAGCCAATGCAACTTTACCATTCGGAACAGAAAAAGTCATACACGCGAACACTGCAGAGAATGTGGACAATTCTGGTCCCAATGATTTCTAGGATAAGCTTTTTGAAGGACCACGCCCCTACGATAATTCGAAACGAATATTTGATAAACCGGGCTTTGATGAAAATGAAGCTAGCCACAGAAGCTAAAGTGTTTGCGACTTTGTTGGCGTTCTGTAATTATCAAAAACACCAACGGGAGGCTGCTTTAGGAGCAAATAGGATGGCGATGCGATTAAAGCGAAAGGCTGAAATGATGTGCCTTGAATCCTGGAAACAATTTACTAGGAAGCAATTGAAAGTTAAGCGATTCATGAAACGTACATTAGGAACAATCTTGCATTACTGCATGGACATCTGGAAACATTTGTGGGAGGAGAGGAAGAAGGATAAAGAAAGGGAAGCAAAGGGACGTGCGTTTATTAGGCGCTATCAGATGCAGGCCTGCGTGAAGTGCCTGTACAACTTAAAGTTGAATGCAGATTTGCAAATCCGATTACGTGCTTTTGTTATGAAATGGAAGATGGCACCTGCTTTCAAAATGATTGCGCCGTGGCAAGATATAGTTCACCGGAATAAAAGAGTGCGAGCATTTATTCGCCGTCAGTTGTCTGGATTAAAAGAATATTGCTTCGAATTATGGGACGAGTGGACGCAAGAAACTATTGCGACAAGAAAGAAGCGATTAAACGGAGTTTTGTATCGTATGAAAAGGAAAGAGATTTCTGCCGCATTTAACACCATGGTATTCTTTCGACTTGTATCTGTAGCCACGCGCAACCTGCAGCGTGCATATCGAGGATTTCGAGGGAGGGTTAAAGCGAAGAAACAGCGTGTCGTGGAAGAGATGGTGGAGACAGAAAGGGTAAAAGCTGAGGCTGAGTACATGGAAAATCAAACTCAATTAGTTGACAGATTGTTTGAGCATTGGTCTAGAAAAGACAAGTGGAATCTATTCAACACAGCAAGGAATAAAATCATGTTTAAACTGAAGCTTGAACGTGTCGACAACTTTCATTCGGTCGATGCTGCTAAAATGGCGACAGCGAGGTTTGAAGAGACTTTCAAATTGTTTGACTACGCAAACACGGGCACATTACTTGAAGAGATTTGGTTAGCACCCTTCGTGCATCACTTGACTGGTGTACCACCAGCTACGAATTTGCCGTACTTTCGGAAGCTTTTAATGAAAGCAATATTAATAAGACTAAATGGAGAGGAAGCGTCTGCAGAGGTAAGAGAAAGGGAGATTATTTTGAATAAAACTAAGAAGGAGCTGAAGACGAAGCACACAATCCCACATGAGATTGTCGGAGTGATGGAGCGGTTGATACAGGCGGTGATAGACAGTAATCGGGAAGAGCGTTTAAAGAAGCGTTTAGACCAGAAATACACCGAAGAGGAAGTAAATATTTTTTTTAAAAATTACCCCAAAATCTTCGCTAAAGATTTCCTGGCCCTGCCACGAGAGCTTGATCTGGACACCAAGGGCATTCAGGCTGATCACGAAGACGAGAAGAAAGAATTAGAAAAACAAAACCGAAAGAGAGCTGCCCGAATGAAGACAGCTCTCAAGCCCTCCTTCATCAAACGCATGAAGAATAAAATATTTTTTGATTATTGTAATGACCCCCTTTTCATTTTAATGGAATGGGTAGTCCAAGAATATGTGAAAAGAAAAATAAAGATCGTTGCTCGCGAAAAATTCAGGTACTCACATACAGTAAAAGCGCGCGAAATATGCCCCAATTGTCGTGATGGATTCCGATTTACTTCAGAATTACGAGCGCACAAAAATAACTCAGAAAAATGTGCACAGTTTGAACCTCCTTCAGCATGGACTGGAAACATAGTGTTTGATGAATGTGTAAGATTATGTGAAGAAGATCCTCTCTTTCCACGTTTAGATATCGAGCTTGCCAGTTTCCCACAATTCCGCACGATGAAGCGAGCGGTTGGTCCACCTCTTGACTACATGCAGTACTTTTCTGGAGCAAAAAGCTGCGAGGATATGCCCAGTATGCAACAACTTCGCACCAACGATATCGTTCGTGTTTCGAAAGGGAATAATGAACTTGCAGAAAAGAAAACAGCATACGATCACGCGTTTTGGAAGCGTTACGTATTGAAAATAACTGGGAAAGAAATTGTGAAGATAAGAACACGAAATGGCGCGAAGAAGAAGATAAAAAAAAAATACATGAATATTGCTTTTTCAACGAAGGAAGAATATATGAAATGGGAGCTATTGCTACAACGCATTGCTCGAGTAAATCGCCGACGGCGACGTGCACGAAGAGAAGCCCGAATTATGCGACGCGAGAAGCTTCGGATTGAAGTGCGTGAGATGAGAGAGGCGAAGAAGAAGGCTCGAAAGGAGATGCTTGCTGACGCAATATTGGAGACGAGAAAAAAGCATCGAGCTGAACGGAAAAGGCTTCACGCTCTGCGAGCAGAAGCTCGTAAGAGACAACGGAAGAAACAAGAGGAAGAAGGATTTAAGGCAATCGAGGAACACCTTGCTATGCAAAAAGCATTGGAATTGGAGCATTTGGTTGACCAAGCAGAGGAATTCCTCGGGGAATTAAAGGAAGCGAAGGCAGCGGTGTCGAAAGCTCAATATGGCATGTTCAGCGAAAGTGAAACAGAAGAAAGCGCAAATGGAGAGGAGGAATGGGGAAATATAGCCGACTTTCCAACTTCATCATCATCATCTTCCTCTGAAGAAGAATTCCCTCAAGAAGACGAGACCAAAGCGGGCGAGTCAAAGCTAAAGATGCGAAGGGCAAGCCGTAGGGCTGTCATGCCAGAAGGGAGAGATTAAAGGATGTTTTACCTATCACTGTGTATATGACAACATATGTACATCCAAAATATCCAAAATTGAAAATTTAGGAAGTAGTACGTACTACAACCGGTTCCCTCCCCCTCTCCCCACTTCAGAATGTCCAGTAGGAGCTTCAACCGTTTCTTGAAGCAGCGGATTCATGATATTACCCACCGTTGGAAATACAAGTTTCCATGGCATAAGACAAAAAGGCGCGCAATATTTTCTAGGAACTTAAATGAGTGAAGGCATGGGTAGCGACTGGAGAGAAAGAGAAAAAAATTTCGATCCTCGTTTAAAGAAGACCGCTCTCCTGGTAATCGATATACAAAAGAATTTTTGGACTGAGAATGCGTTGGTCAAGTCGGCTTTTCCAGATTTTCCAATGAAGACTAGCAAGTTACTGTCCCTGTGCCGAGACCCAAAGTCCGAAGTGTCGCTCATTGTCCACATTCGAGCTGTGTATGCCGAAGAAAAAGGCTCTGCGTGGATGCCATATTTTCGAGTATTGAACCCAGACAAAACGGACTCTGCTTGGAACGAGGCCGAAGAGTTTGCGACAGAATGTACGAACGCAGCGGGAGGTCCAAAAGAGATAACAGTCGAAAAGCCCACGTTTGATGGATTCTTCAACACAAATTTAGAAAATATCTTGAAAGAGGCCGATATCAAGCAAGTTTTTTCATGTGGCTTGATCACCTCTGCATGTGTACAACACACGGTACATGGTGCATTCGCTCGAGGGTTTTGCCCGATAGTGTTTGAAGACTGCTGCGGAGACCGAACAGTAGAACGTCATAATGCAGCCCTTTCGCTCTACGGGGGCTATATGTACCAGCGGGCTACAACGGACGATTTAATTGCCATATTAGACGAAGATGCGTATTGAATCTGGTATTCTGGATGACCAAGCTACATACAAA
>ERZ807291.7595-NODE-7595-length-12468-cov-6.194957_pt1 | contig 12468 bp, 9 predicted proteins | sample MGYA00521257_ERZ807291 | MGnify/ENA primary metagenome ERZ807291 (study PRJEB31413, sample SAMN03169783) | marine metagenome | biome: Marine; feature: Water; material: Subsurface seawater | place: North Sea | collected 2011-04-28 | depth 1 m m ...
GTAGTAGGTTAGAAGAATTTATTGGAAAAACTATTAATTGTGATGTATCAGAAAATGACTTTTTAGAAATATCACATTTTAACTAAATTTAATTAAAAAATATTGTATCTAAAGATTTTATAAATATATTTTTAGAATCATAAATTGGATATGCTTGTTTAATATTTGTTATGATATCTTTCATATTTTCATTAACATGTACCATATTATCTTTAATATTATTATAGTCGGATTGTATAATATTAGAAGATAGTTGTCGACCTTCTTGTCTATTTCCAATATTAATAATTGGTATATTTAGATAAGGTAGTTCATATAAACCAGACGATGAATTACCTATATAAAAATCACTATAATATGCAATTGTTAAATAGTCACTTCGTTCTAAATTATCAATTAATACTATATTGTTGAATTCTTTATTCATATTTAAAACAGTATCAATAATTTGTACATATCCTGGGTCACAATTTGTTTTCAGAATTAGTAAAGAATAATATCGACTTTGTTCAGTTTCTTTTAAAAATTCCTTTACTTGATTAAAAAATAGTTCTACATAATTCGTATTATTTTTTGTTTCTGGATGGAATACACATAAAATATAGTTTTCTAACAAATTATATTTTTTGATGATATCATTTTTTGAATATTTTGGGTTAAAATCTTTAAATATTTCTAAACCGGGATTACCTAACGTAAATATATTTTTATTATATATATTCATCTTTAATAAATTATTTTTGGAATCTTCAGAAAATGGCATATGATAATCTGATAATTGAGATATAGCATTACGAAACTGATCATCCATTGCTCCTTTTGTAATATCTCCGCCAGCTAAATGACATATTTTTATTCCAAGAATAAATGCAACTTGTGTTATAGCTAAAATTTCAAACCGATCACCTAGTAAAACTAACATGTCAATCTTATTTTGTTTATTAATTTTATCTAATTCGGAATAAAAATTATTAAAAACGTTACTCATAATATTATTAATCGCATTAGCGTGTTTATTTAATTTATCCATTATATTAATTTTTAATATATCATAATTATTTTCAATTTCAGTATATGTATTTCCAAATTCCTCAGATAAATGTGTACCGGATACGATTAATGTTAGATTATATTTTTCAGAATCTTTGATTAAATTAACCAATGGTTTAAGTAATCCAAATTCTGCTCTAGTAGTTGTTACAAAACAAATATTTTTCTTCATATATATTTAAATAGAATTAGTTATATACTTTTATATGGAAATTATCTTAATAGGCGGTGGTGGAAACTGTAAAAAAATAATTGATATTATAATATCTAAAGATATGAAAATAAAAGGTATATTAGATGATAAATATAACGATATTGAAATTAATTTTTATAGAGAAACAAAAATAATTGGAAAAATATCTGATTTAATTAAATATAAAGATTGTAATATAATTGTAACTATTGGTAGTATAGATTTCAGGAAAGATTTTTTTAATAAATATGTTGATTATAAATTTCCAAATCTTATACATACAAAATCATGTATTTCTGAATCTTCTCAATTAGGGAAAGGTACAGTTATTCATTATGGTGTTTATGTAGGTCCAGATGTTATAATAGGTGATTTTTGTCATTTAGATACTAATTGCATTATTGAACATGATTGTAATATAGAAAATAATATTATGGTTTGTCCAGGAGTAAATATATGTGGAGGTGTTATAGTTGAAAATGATGTATTTATAGGGGCTGGAACAACTATTATAAATTCAACAAATGATAAAAAAATAACATTAAATGAAAAATGTATTATAGGAGCAGGTTCATTAATTACAAAAAGTATTGAAAATAATAAACTATATTATGGCAATTCATTTAATTATGTATTAAAAGATTTAAAGTAAAATTCTTCTTTTTTATCACTTAACCTTCTAATATAGAAATTAAACATCAAATAATTTATTATATTTTTTTACTATTTTTTTTAATTTTTTATCTAATTTTACAAAATTACCATACATTGATAAATATTTTAGGAAAAAATTATAGTCTAATTTATTACAGTGTGGTGTTAAGTCTGTTCTTTTATTCCAGCAAAAATCTAAATATTTGTCTTGTTGTTCTTTAATTGATAATGTACCTTTTAAATGTCCTTCATATAATTCTAAATATAATTTTAATTTATCATCTAAACTATTAATATCTTTGTCCTTTAACTCTTCATACGAGCTTTCTAGAGCCTCTAACCAACAAGATTCTTCATAGCAAAGACTATTATCAATATTTAAATAAAAAGTAAATCCAGATATGAATAATTCTTTATGTTTGATATTATTAACATGAAAAAATAACAATAATTTAGGCAACCCAGTTGGATATTTCCCTTCAGTAGTCCACCCAAATGATTTATAATTATTATTCATAGAAAATAATTTATTTTTGTCTATTATGTTTTCTTTAATATATTCATTAACAGTATGAACTTCTGCTAAACAATAATAATCTATATCATTATCAAATGGTAAAACATATTTCTCTTGATCTTCTTTGTTATATCCACCTAAAACTCTACATAAAGAAAAATGATATTTTTCTTTTAAATTTATTAATTCTTCAATATGATTTATATAAAATCCAAATAAAAAAACAAAATCGTAAGTTTCTAAATTTAATTTATTCACATCTTTAGTTGTAGGACCTATTAATATTATTTTTTTACCATTAAAAATTGTAACATCATTAAAATTTTTATTAATATTCATTATATGAATATATATTATATTTTTATATCATGTTTATAATTTGTTTCAAAGTTAAACTAAAATAATTTATTTCTTTAATTTTTATATCAAATTTAGATTCTACTTTTTTAATAAATAAAATAGTTTTTAATGAATCCCAATCTTGATAGATTTCTATTTTTTCTTCAACAGAAGGTTTATATTTTGTAATTTCAGATAATATATTATATAATTCTTTTAATTTATCTTCATTTAATTCTTGGGTTTTTTTTGTATCAGTATTTAATTTATTATCATTTGAAATATTATTATTAATTTTTGTTATACTTTTATTTGATTGTTCCCCATCAACGCACACATCAGAGTTAACTAATTTCATTTTGAAATCACATATATCTAAAAAATATACATCTTTCTTTTTAGTAAATCCAATATTTTCATATATGTTCCTAACTGGTAAATTTCTATCAGTAGGAATAATTTTACCATATATTTTTTTAATTCCCTTTTCTTTTAGACTATTAATAAAATAAATCAATATATCTTCTTCAATACCCTTTCCAATAACTCTACAAGATAACAAGTAGTTGTAAATTTCGTTATTAATTTTGTCAAAAATTAAAACACCAATATTTTCGTATTCAAAGAAATTATTTTCATATCCAATTACATAAAATTCAAAATTAGTTTCATTCATATCAATTATTTGATTTCTGCTTAATCTAATTGTTGTAAAATTAAATTGGTTTGTTTTATTAATTAGTGATTCACATCTATCTATATTTTTTTCTGATAATTTATTTAAATATACTTTTGAATTCAATGATTTATAAAACTCTTTAATATCATTAAAACTTGTTTTTATATTATTAAATTCTAAATTTTGTTTATATTTGTCATTCCTTTTCATATCTTCTTCTAATATTTTATTTATTACCATTTTATTATTATCTAATAATATGGTTGTATAATCTTCAGGAGCTTGAATATCTATTTCTAAAATATTAATATCAGGTAAAATTGTCTTAACTTCTGCTCGTTCAATAGGATTATCATCTATAAATAGTATATTACTTAATCCTAACCCAACTTCTTTTGATATATTTAATATATTTTCTGATTTATTAGTCCAATTAATTTTTTTACAAATAAAATCATCATATTTGAGAATCATATCATTTCTTTCATTGAAAACTTCTTTTACTATTTTTTCATCATTCTTACTACATATAGCAAGTGCAATACCAAATTTAGTTAATGATTTCAATACTTTCTGAAAATAAGTAAAACAGTTTCCAGGGTAAGTTTCACCTAATTTGATACCGTGAACACCATCTTCACCAACTACTCCACCCCATAATGTATTATCTAAATCTAATACTATTAATCTTATTGATTTACCTAATTTATTCATTATTAATCCATGTATATAATTCGCTAATTTTTTAGAATAATCATAAGAATAAATATAATTACCAATAAAATATGATTTCATGTCAATTTTATTATCATTTGAAAATATATTTGAATTTATGATAATTACATCTGAAAGTTCTTCTCCTAATTTATATAATTCTTCATTATATTTATTAATTAAAAATTCACTAGTATTATTTCCAGTATAATTTTGAGTTATAGGAATAAAAGAATGATGAAAAGAGTTTATATAAATTGTTGAACTTGTATTTTTTCTTAAATTTTTTACTAAATCTAAATAATTTTCAAATATACTATCATATTCTTTATAATATATATCAATAAATTCAACTTTTAGAATATCCTCAATTCTGTTTATCAAAAAAATAAACTTTGGATTATTTTTATATAAATTAGATTCTTTATTTATAATGTCTTGTTCAATTTGATTATATTCAGATGATAGTACTTGATAATTATTATATTTAAAAGTATTCTCTAATTCTTTGTTGATAAAATCAATATTTTTATAAGATAACAAATAAATATTATCTTTTTGTTTTTTCAATTTAAGTAAATCAATCATATAAGTTACTGGATCATAAATATCATCTAAATTATTATGATAAAAATTATTCTGTTCTGTTAATAATTTGGGCAATCTTTTATTGATAAAGTTTATATTTTTATATTTTCCATTAAGTTTATATATTATATCTTCAGCTAATTTTTTAATTATCGAATATGAATCATTCTTTAATTTTTCATCTTCAATAAAAATAGTAGAAGGATAAAATACATATTCTAATGTTTCTGCAAGTGCATCAGTTAGTTTTACAAAATTAGCTATATAAAATTCATAGTAGGTATTCATTTTTAGTAAATCAAAATTATTATCTTTATCCAATAAAATTCTTGGCGTTGCAAAGTAAAATAAATGTGTTATATTTAGTTCTTTTAATTTTTTCATTTTCTCTATATTATCAATATCAGTTAAGATATTAAATTGAAAAATATTTATGTCATCATTACATTCCTTTTTAATTTTTTCCATATTATTTTTTGAACCAAAATAGGTTGAGTTTATGTTTGCTTTACATTTATACATTATTTTAGTAACTGCTTCACCAATACCATTTGAACCACCTAGTATTAATACATTTTTATTTGCAAATAATAAATTCTCATCTATTTTAATATCATTAATATTTTTATACCTAATATCTTTTTTACAGAATGACATTATTTCACCACTTAAATTGTGTCCTATTACAGAATAAGTTAGTAAATTTATATTATAATCTTTTGATACTACTTTATAATTTAAAAAGTCTTTATTAGCCTCAATAGTATTAAAATTTATATTGAATGATAAAAAAAGTGCATTTTCTCCAGGACTATTCATTCCAACTAGTTTACTAAAATTTAAAATTTGAATTATCTGATATCTATCAAATTTATTAAATATCTTACTAAAGCATTTATCAAAAAAATATTTATTATATTCAATATATATGGATTCTTCATAAGAATTATTAATAGTATTTATATCACCATTGTTTAATTTATATATTGAATTTGAAATATTAAATTCATCTATTTTAATATCAATAGAATCATGAATAGTTTCTTCTATCTCGAATTCTATTTTAGATACTATATCATTATTCCTGTATATTAATATAACATTATTATCATATTTAATGTTAATATTTTCATCAATTAAAACTGCTTTCAGAAATGTACAATTTATCTTTTTAAATTTTAATTTCTTTAAAGTTTGAAAATTATTAAAGGCTAACATAAATAAATAAATGCCATACACAACTCTTTTACCAAATATTGTTTTTGAAGCAAATAACTCGGAAGTATGATTTGGATTAAAATCAAATGAACATTTTGAAAAATTAACTAAATTATCATCACGAATATTATAAATAAAATTATTACTTTTAATTAACATATTTATATCTAAATCTAAATCATTGTTAATGGCAATCCCAAATTTATCCATTGGAATAAAATCAATATAAAAATCTTTATTATATATAACCCTATCAATTATACTACCTATATATTTATTTAAAAATGATTTATGTCCATATTGATCAATTGATAAATTAACATTAGATTCTAACTTTCTAACAAACATATCATATTCATAATTTTCTTCTGAATTATTAAAATTTACTGAAGAGATAAATTTTTTTATATATCTATAAGGAACCTTTTTTAACTCTTCATAATAATGAACTATGCTTAGATGTTGATTATTTATCAAGATTACAATCGAATTTAAACTGTTAACTTTATCAAAAACAGAATTCTTTCCAAATGCAGTTGAATATTCACAATCTAAAAATATATCTTTATTAGGTCCATAAATTGCACAGCTATAAACTGGGTCGTTAGTTCTTTCAAATAACTCACTTTCTAGACACCATTTTGACAAAATACCAACTTGAGATTTTGAATTAATATAATGATATTCTTTTCCTTGACAAAAACCCCAATTAAATGTGGGTATTATTATTGTTTTATTACTATCTACTAACCTTTTAAAATATTCAAAAAATTTTTGTTTAATTTGTGTTTCATCAAAATTATAAATTAAATATGAAATATCTGAATGAATCATAATAATATCATAGTCTTTAACTTTTTCATATAAATCATCAAAAAGTTTATTTATATCCATATAAATATATATTATCTTTTATATTTATATATATATATGAGTTTATATAATGATATGATTAACTTGTACCCAATGTGTAGAAGTATAACAGGAAAAGGAATTGAAGATACATTAAAATATATCCAAAAAAGAATACCAATAAATATAACATATACTCCAACTGGGACAGAAGCATTTGATTGGAAAGTACCTAAAGAATGGAATATAAAAGGTGCGTGGATTAAGAATTCGAAAGGTGAAAAAATTGTAGACCTAAAAGATCATTATTTACATGTTCTAAATTATAGTATTCCAGTTAATAAAAAAATTTCATTAGAAGAACTTAAAACACATCTATATACATTAGATAATTTTCCAGATTGGATTCCATATAGAACTAGTTATTATCAAGAAAATTGGGGTTTTTGTATGAAACATAATGATTTTTTAAAATTAGAAGATGAAGAGTATGAAGTATTTATAGATTCAACTTTAGAAGATGGTAATGTATGTTACGGAGATTTACTTATTAAAGGGGAATCTGAAAAAGAAATTTTAATTTCATCATATTGTTGTCATCCACAACAATGCAATGACTCATTATCTGGAACGGTAGTTGCATTACATTTAGCTGAATATTTATTGAAACAACAAAATTACTATTCTTATAGATTTGTATTTATTCCCGAAACAATTGGTGCTATAGTATATGTATCAAAGAATTTAAATATTATGAAAAAAAATATAATTGGTGGATATACATTAACATGTTTAGGCGATGAAGGCGAATTTACTTATTTGAAAACAAGGAAAGAAAATCAGATGATTGATAATATTACATTACACTTATTAGAAGAGTCCGGATTAACTTATAAAGTTAGAGACTTTTATACATGCGGTAGTGATGAAAGACAATATAATTATCCTGGAGTTGATCTAAATATTGGTTCTTTAATGAAAACAAAATATGGTGAATTCGATGAATACCATACATCAGCAGATAATTTAACTTTTGTGACGCAAACGGGTCTTGAAGATAGTTATAATTTTTATTTAAAATGCATAGAATTAATCGAAAATAATCATATTTATATGAATACAAAAATTTGTGAACCACAATTAGGAAAATATGGTTTATATCAAATGATTGGATCAAGTAATGTTGGAATGAATGGAGATACTATAAGATGTTTATTATATTTCTTAGATGGATCTCATGATTTAATTGATGTGCAAAACAAGTGTAAAAATATTAATACAAATACAATTATAGAAATAATAAATATTTTATTAGATAAAAATCTAATTAAGAAAAAAATCTAAATACTTATAATGGACATTATCAAACAAATTTATAATAAAGATTATTATAATAATAAAAAGATTTTAATCACAGGTGGTACTGGAACACTCGGAAATATATTAACAGACTTTTTCCTAAATGAAACTACTATTACCAAAGTATGTATATTCTCAAGAGATGAATTTAAACAACATAACATGAAATTAAAATATAAAAATCATAAGAATTATGATAATTTAAGGTTTTATATTGGTGATATTAGAGATGCTGAACGAATTAAATATGCATGTAAAGATATTGATATTGTTTTTCATACAGCCGCATTAAAACAAGTTGATGCAATTGAATATAATCCAATGGAGGCTATTAAAACAAATATTATAGGTACCCAAAATGTTATAATGGCATGCATAGATAATAATGTTGATCAACTAATAGGAATATCAACTGATAAATGTGTTGCACCAGCGAATCTTTATGGTGCAACCAAATTATGTTTAGAAAAATTAATTATATCTGCATATGAGTACTCCGCTTTTAAATTAAAAACATCTGTATTAAGATATGGTAATGTTGTAGGAAGTCGTGGGTCTGTTGTTCCTATCTTTTTAAATCAAAAAGATAAGGGTGAATTTACAGTAACAGATAGAAGAATGACCCGGTTTACATTAACTATACAAGAAGCATGTAATTTTATAGTTAATTGTGTTACAGTATCTAAAGGTGGTGAAATATTTGTTCCAAAATTAAAAAAATATACATTGCCTCAATTATGTAATGTTATAAATCCAAATAATATTGTAACTGAAACTGGAATTAGACCAGGTGAAAAATTACACGAAGATATGATTTCCGAAGCTGAATCATTAAATGTATGGCGAACAGACAATTTTTATGTAATACAAGATAGATTTGGAATAAAAGAAGAAGTAATTAATAATTTAAATTTACAAAGAAATACGGAAATATTTAAATATTCAAGTGAAAATGCAGATTTAATTTCAGATGAAGAATTACTAGAACAGATTAATTTATAATCATATAAAAAGATCAATATAAATATAATTATATGGAAACTGTTAAAATATGGAATGACCAGTCATATTTAGATAATAATTTAGAAGCTCAGCGATTTTATCCAAACGAAGATTTTGTTCGATTTTTTTCAAAATATATTAAAAATAAAATAAAACAAAAAATAAGAGAATAATAGAATTAGGTCATGGTATTGGTTCAAATATAATTCCAGTAATTCAATAAGGTTTTATTAATGTATGTGGTATTGATATATCAGAAGTATCTGTTGATTTAACAAATAGTCGATTAAATAAATTAAATTTAAAATGTAATTTAAAAACCGGAAATTGCCTAGATCCTAATTTTGGATTCTCATATACTTTTGATTTTATTATAGATGTTTTTCAATGTATAATCAAGATTTTTTAGAATTAATTAAAAATATTAATAATAGTTTAAGTGATGATGGAATATTTTATTCTTTATCCCATCTAAGAATTCTAATGCTTTTACTACCATCTATTTTACTTGATGATTCTACATTAAATGGAATTTATCGAGATACATTACCATTTTATGGAAATTTTTATAATTTCAGATTTATGTATCCATTTGAATATAAAAATATATTAGAATCTAATGATTTTAAAGTTATTGAATTAAATACTATAACTAGGAATTATAATATGAAAGAAACATTTGAATGGATATCCATTGTTGCACAAAAAATATAATTTAAAGAGTTTTATTCATTTATACTAATAAATGAATAATTTGCCTTACTATTTTAGTGAAACTTGGAAAAAATATGAAAATGACTATTTAAAATTTAATAATTATAATTTTATTAAGGATTTATCATATGAACAAAATAGTTGTAAATCAATAATATTATTATTTGAATATGAAGGAAAAAATATATTGAGAGGTTATTCAGATGGAATCGTATTTCCACAAATAAATTATTTCGATATACACAATATCCATATTAAAAAAAAAGGTGATAAAATACAAAAAATATTTAATTATATTAATGAAATATTTAAAGAATATAATATTGTTGATACCAAAATATATCAAGATCCTTATTTATGTTATAGTTTAGGATATTCAATATTTGATTTGATAGATATTGATAATTTTAAATTAAAATATAAAATCGAAATGTATGTTAATTATGAAAGTAATGTTATACAAGATAAAATAGAAAATTATATGGAAGGTGGTGGTACCCGAACAATAATAAATGGTTTCAAAAAAAATATACCAAATGTTAATATATATTTTGGTGAAATTAATGATGAAATATTTGAATCATTTAAAAATAAACATATTGAATTATCGGGTAGAAAAACAAAAGATGATATATGCTGGGAGTTAACTAAACAATTTATTATAAATAAAGAAGGCTTATTATTAGAAAATAATAATAATTTTATTTTCTTCCTAATAAGTGACAATTATTCAATTTATTCAATTAATGCATGTACTAAACAAGATAAAATAGTTACATTTTTATTATATGAAGGAATAAAATGGTTAAATAATAATAATTATAAATATATACATTTTGGTACATTTTACAAGTATTATAATGATGAAAAATATATTAATATATCCAAATTTAAAAAATCATTTTGTAATAAAATGTTTAATCAATACTATATTGAATTAAGCTAATCTTTGAAAACCAGTATGTGCCACAGGACCTTTCAATTGACTTTCAATATTCGCACTTGTGTGATTATTATCAATTAAATCCTTTAATTCTTTGAATACTTCTTCTATATTTTTTAAGTAGAATATTATATCTTCTTTCTTATGTGAATAAGATGGATAGAAAGCATTCTTAGCCAATATATTTCTTTCTAACATTTTTTGTACATATAATGTTTTTATAGCATTTCCATTTTCATACTCAAAATTAAAAGCACTAAAACATGGTAATCCAGATATTGATAATTTAATATCTACTTTATCAGCTATTTTCCTTAATTCTGTTTGAAAGTATGTACCTATTTCTTCAATATGTTTTCCTACATTTAATTCTTTGTGTTTTTTAATCATAGCAATTGCAGAAGTAAATCCAATGTCTTCTGTAAAGAATGTACTACTAATAAATGAACCTTGTGCTGATTCCATATATTTTCTTCTTCCAATAACTGCAGCTGATGCATAACCATTTCCCAATGATTTACCAAATACTGCTAAATCTGGTTCAATTCCTAATTTTAAATGAAGTCCACCTGTATTTAATCTAAATGCTGCAGATACTTCATCTAATATTAAAACAATACCTTTCTCGTCACAAAGATTTCTGATTTTTTGTAAAAAGTTATCTACTGGTGGTTCAGATCTTTGGGGTTCCATAATAATACATCCAATATCATGATTATCTGTTATTTTTAATAATTCTTCAAATCTATTATAATTGAATGGAAAAGCAGTATTCTTTAAAGCTTTGGGTACTCCACTCGGGGACAATCCTTTTATAAGATGATTATCAAGTGTTGAATCATCATTATGATTAGTTGATAAATACCAATCATGCCATCCATGATACCCACAAAAAGCAATTTTATCTTTACCAGACGATGCTCTTCCTATTCTTACTGCCATACTACAAGCTTCACCTGAAGCTCTAGTATATCTTGCCATATCAGCCCAAGGGTGTAATTCCAATAAAAGTTTAGTTAATTCAACTTCAGAAGGGCAATTTAATGTTGATATATTACCTCTTGATACTGATTGTTGAACTGCATTATTTACATCTGGATCAGCATATCCTAGAATACAAGCACCGATTGCCATATAACAAAAATCTTTCATTTTTACACCATCCAAAGTTGTTATTTCGATACCATTTGCTTTCATATAATAACTTGGCCATTGGTCTGGTAAAAACATTTCAGGTCTTTTTGATAAAAGTTGTGTACCACCAGGTATAATTTTCTTTGCTTCTAAATATAATTGTGCACCTAGATTCTCATTCTTAAAATCTTGAAGAATTATATCATTTCTAGTATTTAGTAGTTCTAAAATATCCTCACAACTGAAATCAAAAGTATCAAAATTATTAAATATTGTTCCTACAAATTCAAATTCTTCTTTAGTGTCGACACTCAAATGTAGTTTTGTAAAGTCAATATTTGAATATTTTAATTTTATATCTTCTAAATTTAAACCTAAAGTTTGATATTTTTTTTCTGTTTCATAATTTTTAATAATAAATGGTGATACATGTTCCTTTTCAAAATCGGAATTAGCGTTTTTATATGCATCTTCTAATGCATTTTTTGTAAAGATTTCTACACCAAATCCAT
>ERZ807291.7596-NODE-7596-length-12464-cov-4.330164_pt1 | contig 12464 bp, 5 predicted proteins | sample MGYA00521257_ERZ807291 | MGnify/ENA primary metagenome ERZ807291 (study PRJEB31413, sample SAMN03169783) | marine metagenome | biome: Marine; feature: Water; material: Subsurface seawater | place: North Sea | collected 2011-04-28 | depth 1 m m ...
TTTCCGGAATAAACGCGCCCTTTCTATCAGCGGAATTACCCAAAGATCATTTTGACGCCATTTATTTTCTTTATGCCTTTGGCCATATTAGTTCCAACACTCTAAGGATACAAACCCTAGAAAAAATCTATTCTCAGCTCAAATCTGGGGGAAGATTTTACTTCGATGTTTTCGATATAGATAACAAGCACGAATGGGGCCACATGGCGCGTAAAAACTACTTCGATTTGGAATTGGAATATATGGGATACGAGGAAGGAGATGTGTTTTATAAAAAATCTGGTGGATCTGAAGTCGCCTATTTGCATTATTTCGATCAAGAAAAACTGATCAATATGATAGAGGGAGTTGGTTTCCGTGTTCGTAAGGTTTCGCAAATTGGATATGTAAAAAACGCCGGGGCCAATTGCACCGAACCGAACGAAGGAAATCTGTTTTTAATTTTGGAGAAACCTTAAAATTAAGATTTATTTTCCCAATGATCAATAGCGGCGGCAACAGCGGCATCGCCACTAACGTTGATAACGGTTCTACTCATATCCAAAATACGATCTACGGGAAACAAAATGGCAATCCAAGCAGGATTAAGACCAATTGCACTCAAAACCATTACCAACATTACCAATCCAGCGCTTGGAACAGCTGCAGACCCCACAGAAGCCAAAGTGGCCGTTAAGGTAATCATGATATATTGAGAAGCGTTCAAATCAATTCCGTGCATTTGGGCTAAGAAAACCGTGGCAACGGCTTGATACAAACTCGTACCGTTCATATTCATTGTGGCTCCAATGGGAAGTACAAAATCCGCGGTAGAGCGACTTACCTTCATATTTTCCGTAACACACTCCAATGTTACCGGCAAAGTGGCCGCACTAGAACTACTAGAGAATGCTAAAAATTGTGCTGGACTGAGATCTTGAAAGAACTTTTTATAGCCAAACTTCTTTTTCAAAATTTGCTTTAATATCAACGGATATACAACAAATAACACCACCATTAATCCAAGGATAACCGTTATCATGTATACACCCAATCCCATAAACAATTCAATCAAAGCATTCAAATCATCGCCCGCCATTTGTGAAAACACGCCAGCGGTAAGGGCGAAAATGAAAAAGGGAGCCCATTGCATCACCATTTCCACCATTTTAAGAAAAGCCTCATTCGCGGAAGAACAAAAATCTATAGCCGGTTTAGCTATTTCGGGTTTCAGTGAAATTAAAGCCAATCCAAATAATAAAGCGAAGAAAATAACTTGTAACATTTGGCCCATATTACCCATTGCACCAATGATATTTTCAGGTACAAAATCAACCAAAACTTGAAGAGGTCCACTTTCCTTAAATTTTTGAGCGGCTTCTATTTTAGCTTTAACCGTTTCGGAACTTTCACCATTCTCTGCTTTTGCCTTTGTTACATACTGTGCATTTTCAGGCTTGCAAGATTCACATACTCCATCACGTATGGCAACATTGTTATCCTTAGCCCATAATTCATATTTAATCCGATTATAGGCTCGGTCGCCATCTGTTAATCGTTGACCTGGGTTTATGATATTGGCTAATAGCAAACCTACTGCAACAGCTACAGCTGTTGTGGCCAGATACATACCAATTGTACGACCACCCATTCGTCCTAATTTGCGAGCATCACTTAAACTCGCTACTCCGGTAATTATGGAGAAAAGCACCAAGGGTATTGCAATCAATTTCAGTAATCGAATAAAAATCACACCAAATGGATTGATCCATTGAGCTGTAAAATTGGATAGGCCAGCCGACGCGGAAATCATACTCCAAATAACCCCCAACAATAAGCCAATGATAATTTTCCAATGTAATGCCAATTTTTTCTTCTTCATGGAATCCCAAAGTTAGATACTCTATTTCAAAACTGAATCATGAATAAATGTGCAAATACAATATTTAAATTATCGATGTAATAAACATTTTCTGAAAAAAATTGTAATTTTAATTATTATGAAAATAGTAAGTCGCTCACTTTCACTTTTTTTTATCCTAATATTAAGCATTCCAGTAAAGGCTCAAAACCTCCCCTACATTGACCCAATTTACACAGAAGTAGAAACTTCTACGGTTGGATATTCGGATGTGTTCGACGATGCCTTTCATAAAATGGATATCTATCAACCCAAAGGAGACACCAATTCAAAACGACCCGTTCTTATTTATATTCACGGCGGAGCCTTTTATGCTGGAGATAAAGGAACCCCAGATTGTGTTGATTTTTGCACCCATTTCGCCAAAAAAGGATATGTTGCCATTTCCGTAAACTACCGATTAGCGAATCCATTACTTTTTCTTGCCAATCGCTCGATTCAGTTAGATGCCGTTTTAAAAACCATGGCTGATGTTAAAGCGTCTATTCGATACCTATCAAAAGATGCGGCAACTGCCAATATGTACAAAATTGATAGCAACGCCGTTTTTGTTGGAGGCTACTCTGCAGGAGCTGTAGCTGCCTTGCATACCGCTTGGGTAACCGACAGTTCGGAACTTGATGCAGAAATCCAAGGTATCATGAAAAGTGGAATAAAAACCTTTGAAGGCGACGCTGGAAACTATGGTTATACCCATAAAATCAAAGGTATTTTTAGTTTAGCTGGTGCCCTTTTTCAAACTTCTTATGCCAATTCCGGGGACGTTCCCGCCTATTTAGCCCATGCTAAAGACGACGGTACGGTTTTATATAATTGCGCACCTGGATTGAACGACCCAAGAGTGGTTACCCTTTGTGGAACCGGAAAAATTTACCCGCGTTTAGACAGCGTAAATATTTTGTACGATACCATGATTCTTGAAACCGGAGGACACGGTTGGCCCGGCTTGGGAAATACCGGTGACGATTTCAAAAATGCCGTGGAAGAAATTGCTGCATTTTTCTATCCCTTACTTTTGGATAACGTTCGACTTAATTCCAATTCAACAATAAAAAACCCAATTAAGTTGTATCCCAACCCAAGTACTGGAAACATTTTCATTCAGTTGCCACAAGGGGAATCAAACATTGAATTATCGATATTTGATTTACAATCTCAACTTAGATACCGTAAAATCATTTCTGAATCACAACAGCTGAATATTGCACTACCGTCAGGAATTTATCAATCTGTTATTACAGGAAGTCACACTCAGGTTGACAAATTAATCATTGAGTAATTATAGTCTTTAAGATACCACGGGTTTTGATTTCATATAGAATTTTCGCATCTCCCAAACATGGGGGAAACTTATGCAAGACAGAAATATGAAAAATTGCGCCCAGTATGCTGTTTTATTCCAATCTACAACACCTAAAAATAGGCTCAATATAAAAAAAGCACCTAAGGAGAATGGCCATGCCTTTCTCCATAATTGGTTGTTAGTCATATTCAAACCTTTTTTCAAATGTGACCAGCCATTTATACTATGATGCCCTATAAAATACAATCCGAATGCAACTAAAAGTGGCATAAAAGTACCTAATATCACGATGTAAACAACATCTCGTAATTTGGAATAGCTTTGATAAATACAGGTAAAAAAGACCATCAAAAATGCACTAAAAAACACTGCCCATTTAACCGTAGTAAATCCTAAAAATGGTTTACCCTCTGGCAATTTGGCAAGGTCAAAATAAGGCAAGAATTCATTCAATTCTGTGAGATGAAGGGTTAGAATAGAGACTAATAACCATAATCCCCAAGAAAACGACTTCCAATTCCCTTCTATATTCAGTTCACGAAAATCACTTTCTCCGAAGTGCCAAGCGGAATATCCAAGAAATAAAATCAAGGCGACTGGCGCATTTATTTGCCAAATCACATACATGAGTCCCATGAGTCCCAAATACTTTAAAATAAAAGAAGCGGTAAAATTGGTTTTCTCACCACGTGATTCTAAAATATGATCCATTGCACCATGTGGGATTCCAACTATAATCAAACCCAATCCTAATAAACTACTCCCTATTATCCCAAAATCCATAAAAAACAATACAGAAAGGACCAAGGCCAACCAAAGAGAAAATCGGTTTTTAAACCTTAATAAAATCCTGCTTCTGATGTCTTTTATTGCCGCTGAGATAAACGGTCTCTTTGGCAAACTCATAAGAATTGGAATTTCGCCAAATACTGTACTTTTTTCCTCCAGAAATTTCAATACTTTATTCGCTTTTATAGTATTGAATAATCGTCCAAATATCTCTGAACCTAAAGCAGGCTCTTTTTGAAGAACTTTTAATAGTAGGCGATCATAAAAGGCAAATCGACCGCTATCACGGCTGTCGTCTCGATGAAAACGCCAATCATGTCCTTTTTTTGCGTTTTCGACCAATTTAATTGAATCCAATACCATGGATTTAAAGGCATAACCGGTACTAGGCTTTATTCTTCCCGCACGACCACCTGTACTCACAATATGTCGACTTAAATAGGGTTTTGGCAGTGCCGCAGAACTCATAGGAATAACGCCATATTCCTCATTCACTTTTTTTGCTGAACCAAAATTTTGCTTAATATATTCGAATAGAATCGGGTCAGCTTCTTCTTTGGTAATTACCCTTTCACCAAATCGCGTCAATTCAACCAACGCTTTATCCCTCCCAAAAGGTAAAACATACATAAATTGGGTGCTTTCTAATTGCGGAACATTAAAATCCATCATGGTGAATGTTTCCGGATCAAGATTATCATGCTCTAGCTCTACAACCCAACCATAAAAAGATTGGTTTAAGTGCGCTTGATGTGTCTCGCAATTCTCAAATTTTGGCGTTCTGGAATCAAAGGTTTCTGAAGCCGTATATACATCGCCATTTTCACAATTTATTTTATACGGATACTCATTTAATTCAATATCGGATACGCGATTGCAAATTTGGACTACTCCTAATCGCTCGCTAATCTCCGATGAAAATTTAAATAAATCCTCACTTCTTATATGATAATATTGATAAGGTTTAATATCACTTAAACTGCCATTAATGTTTACGTTTTCCCAAGACGCAGAAACCAATCGTGCCACTCCCATGTGGTTCAATTCTGATTCTGTGGCCCAAAAGCAAAATGTCTTATCGGTGTTATAGGTTCCCTTTTCGTAAGAATTTGGATCGATATACCCTATTTTTTTGCCATTGAGCATACCGGCCTCAAAAAGCTTTACCAATAAAATGGAATTCGCTGCTCCCATCCCCAAAAAGAGAAAATCAAAATGATTTTGGGAATTAATCTGCCGTTCCATAAAAGGGGTATCTTTATGAATAGCAATCGATACCCAATTTTTGTTCATTTATTTTTATTGAAATTTTATCAAATAATATCCATTCTCATCTTCCTCAAGTAAAAAATCTCATTCTCCCTTTTATTATTCTAATGGCGAAAATTCCATCGTGCATAATAGAACTCCATTCTTTGTAATTTCGCCAAATTATTTATATTCACGAGGACAATATGAAAATGAGAGGGGATCAAATTCAAGAAAGATTTAAGTCAGGTTTAAAACTATTTTCCATCTTGATAATGTGCGCGATAACTGGGTCAAGCCATGCTCAATGGCAGATTACTCAAGCCAAAAAACAAAGCAAAGGTTTTGATTATTATGGTTTACGCGTGGCTTATTTACAAAACGGCGATTATATCGTTGCTGGTAACTTGGTTGATACCATTTATCTAGATAAAAACAATACCATCATTCCAACAGGAAGCTCTGGAATCTATCTCGCCCGATTCCATTCAACGGATTCTCTGATATGGAAATCGGTTTTCGAAACTACAAGTTCAACCAGTTCGGTGAGTTTAACAGAAGACATCAAGATTATCAACAACGACAACATCGTATTAGCAGGTTCATTTAAAGGATCGATTCGATTTCCTAATGGAGCCAGCAAATCTAGCAGTTCCACCGATGCATTTTGGATGCGCTACACAACAAATGGAAAATTAAGGGCTCTAAATACCTATGCAAAAGCAATTAATAGTGCTTTAGCCGTAAATTCAGACTTGACGGTTGCCATTGGAGGTAGAACGCTTTCTAATCCTGCAAGTGCTTTCATTTGCCTATATGATTCAAGCGGGAATTTCAAATCTGGAGGCAACCATGTTTTTAAAGGAACCTCTCAAAATCGCGATATCGTAAATGCCTTGTGCTTTGGACCCGACAATGCCCTTTATTTCTCGGGAAAAGCCAATGGCGATAGCATTGGATATGGAAGTTTCTCAACCTATATCGATGCACCCAATAACATCAATCAATACAATTTGTTCTTTGGGAAATTTTCTAAAACAAACCAATTGGTTTGGCTGAAAGGGGGAATTCCAATGGGTAAAACCCGACCCTTTGGATTTGACATGAAACAAATGTTATTCCAACCAAAACTCAATCGCGTATTATATAGCGGCAAATTTGAGGGTGCCAATTACCAGATTGGAAAAGATACCTTAGCCACAACCTCTCTTGTTAATAGCGACAGTCGAAAGCCTATCATATTGTGTACGGACACATCTGGAAATTTAATTTGGCACACGAGTCTAGGTCTCAACCACGAAAATCAACGTGGAGAAATATTCACTTTAACACCCGGATCCAACAAATATTGGGTAACAGCGGATGTCGAACATTATCTCAATACGCCGTTAAAGTTGGGTGATGTAGAATTCAAATTCAATAATAAAGCATTTCTGTTATTAGAAATGGATTCCTTCGGAAGTATTCAAAGTGCTTTTGGTACGGATCCTACAAAGAAATACAAAGTCAATAATGTACTCAGCACTACATTTCACCCTAATTACGGTTTAAAATTGTCACTGGTTAACAATGCCTCAGATTCAATTTGGCTAACTCCAACCCGAATAGAAAAAGGGTCTTATATACTATCTGGGTTCCCATGTTATTTGAAAGCAGAAATCAAAACCCAAACCAAAGAAATATGCAATAACGAGAGTTCCATCCAGATTGGAGCTACACCTCAAGGAGGCTACTTTTCAGGTGCTGTAATCAGTGAAACAGGCACCATTCAACCTAATAAATTCAACAAAGGAACTTACTATTATTCTTATCAAATTGAAGACAATAACCGTTGTAAAAGTGTTGCCATTGATTCTATCGTAATTCACGAACCCACACCCGTGAAATTTACAAATCTAGACAGTGTTTTCTGTCCTAAAGATACCCTTATAGCTCTCAAATCTAATGTTTCAGGAGGTAGCTATTTGGGCAATGGAGTTCAAGGGAATACATTCAACCCTTCAAAAGCAGGAACGGGAATTCACACACTTTTTTACAACTTTATTAATAGTAATAATTGTAAATCGGCAGATACGACGCAAGTTAGGGTTAGAAAACAATCCGAATGTGCAACCAATTCCATTGATGTTGAATCCAAAAGTCATTTGAACATTTACCCGAACCCTTCGAAAGGGAACATACACATTGAATTTGATATGAATAATGCGAGGGCCATGTCTATTAGATCAATTGATGGAAAAGTATTAATACAATTAATAGCACCATTTGGTGGAAATAAAATAGATGTAGTTTCCCTTCCAAATGGAATTTATTATTGTCTAATTGAAACAAATACCGGAATACTACATATTGCAAAGTTCATTGTTTCAAATGATTAGTATTTTATTTATAATTGCTTAAGTTTGTTATGTTGTAATAAACTTAAATTATTATTTTAATCTTACTAATTTTCATTACAAAAAATGATAATTAGGCGAACATATTCTTTAATTATGATAAAAAAACTAAGTCTCGTATTGATCTTAATCAACTTTTGGAATGCCACATACGCTCAATCTAATGATGTTGCTTTGAATTTTGACGGCATCGATGACTATGTAAGCACCAAATATAACGGGATCTTGGATTCAGGATCGAGAAGTATGGAAGCTTGGATCCGCACTACAGGCAACTATGATCCTAACAACGGCGGCAAGCAAGGCGTAATAGCCAATTACGGCACCATGAGTAATACCAATCGCTTTACATTTTGCGTGTTGTTCAATAATGCCATTCGCATAGAAGTTGGAGGTAACGGACTTTCTGGAACCATTGCGGTTAACGATGGCGATTGGCACCATGTAGCCGTAACCTACGACCCAAAAGATTCCTTGGATTACAGGCTTTACGTGGATGGAACTTTGGACATTGCGGGAAATCTAAAAATTGCCACAAATACAATAACCACAACCCCTCTGCAATTTGGTATGCGAATAGATAATATCAATCTATTCGAAGGCGATATTGATGAATTTAGGATGTACAACTATGCCCTTACACCAAAAGAAATCAATAATAATATGGATCGTGAATTGTGCGATCTACCCAAAGGAATTTTGGCTTATTATAAGTTCAATGAAGGCAAAGCCAATACATTTAACTACTCCAAAAAGACGGCCACAGATTATTCAGGTAATAATTACCACGGGACATTAAACTACTTCACCCTGTCGGGAACTGCCTCAAATTGGATTACAGGATCCGGCATCAAAGGCGGTCCAAGTGAAACACGAATTCAAATGTTCGATTGCGACACTGTTATTTCTCCCACCAAGAAATACAAGTGGACTCGAGATGGCCTTTTTAGAGATACGTTTGAAAGTTATTATGGCTGTGATTCTGTAATTTTAGTAAGCGTCGACATTGGCAACGATAGTATTTCAATACCCCAATTTGCGTGTGGAAGTTTCACGAGCCCTTTGGGCAAAACCGTTAGTACTGATACCATCATTACCGAATATTATACATCCATAAAGGGTTGTGATTCTATCGTTTCCTATGAAGTATACATTCTACCCGTTTTCGACACCATAATTCCCCTTCTTGCATGTGAAAAATTCCAAACGCCATTGGGGCATTTGGTTACCAAAGATTCAATTGTAAGTGACTCTTTCACTTCCCTTAATGGCTGTGACTCTGTCGTTAACTATTATGTTACCATTAACCGAAATCAATATCGAAGCGATACCCTAATGGGTTGTGATTCGGTTACTTTATTAGGGAAAACCTATTTCAAATCGCAACTAATTCAAAATACTTATAAAACGTATTCGGGATGTGATTCCTTTCAAACTACTTGGATTCGGGTTAATTTTAGCCAAGAAATCCCAATGAATATCACTACCTGTGATTCCTTTGTATCCGATGCGGGTATTGTTTATCGTGAAACGGGGCAATACACCGAGAGTTATTCCAATGCAAGGGGATGCGACTCTACGAGAGTATACAATCTGAAAATTGGAGAATCAAAAATAATAAGAGATACTGTTTACTCTTGCGAAAGATATTGGTTAAGAGATTCAAGTTACACCAAATCTACAATCGTTGAATGGATCGGAAAAACCTACACAAAATGCGATTCTTTCCATATTACCTATTTAGACATAACAGCAATTAATAAGGACGTTACGGTAAACGATTCTGTGCTATTTTTAAATGAAACCCTTTGGGATAGTATTACATGGTACGATTGTAAAACATCTGAGCAAGTTGGGGAGAAAAACAAAGCCAGCTTATTGATACCCTACACCGGTATTTTTAAAGCGAAAATATTCAGAAATTCCTGCGAATCGGTAACCGATTGCTACAGCAGCGAAAGAACCAATAAAACGTCTAAGTCAAATTTGAGTCCAATTGGTATTTTCCCAAATCCTAGTAATGGAAATATCGAAATCAAGGGGCTTCAAAAGGGTGATTTTATTTCTATTCACGACTTAAATGGAAAATCGGTTTCTTTTATTCAAGATTCCAATCAACCCAATATGATTTATGACATTCAAGCAACGGGATTGGTTATTGTAAAAATATATTCTAAGGATTTACAATATAATCATTCAGAATTGCTAATTCTCGAGTAATCATGATTTACTTTGAAATATGAAAACAGGTGTTCTTAAAACCGACAAGATCTTACATCTTGTTCTTACCTTAACTTTTTTTGCTTGCTTTTCTTTGTATGGTCAATTAAAAACTCCCGTTTTATTCCAACCTTTAGATAAATCTACCGGCACCCCCACTGGGATGCAATTGGTAGTCAAGTCAGAAAGTGTAAAATTATATGCCTTTGAATACTCCGAAGATGCATCCATGAAAAATGCCATAAGAGTTGAAGTTACGCGCGGCACGTATTACACTCGTTATTGGTTGAATAAACTCAAATTTAACACCCAATATTATTGGCGCGCCAAATCTATTTCTGCTACCGATTCATCTAATTGGTCTGCGGTATGGTCCTTCAAAACAGGAGAAAAGTTAAAACGGTATGCGCCGAGTCAAAATCCCGCAAAAACGTCATCTTCATTTTTATATTTATCGTGTTACCGAGCTGCAGGTTTTGATAGTTTTGAGTTTCAGTTCGATACCGTTAAAAGTTTCAATTCTAAGCATTTAAGAACGGTTACACTTCCAGATACATTCGATTGGTTTTACATTGAAACCATTCAAGATAATTTCCTTTTTGGGAAAACATATTTCTGGCGTGTAAGGGGTTTCCCGGAAGCCACCACCACATGGACCGATACCGGATCGTTCCAAATTATGGATTCCATTACAACCAAATATCCTTCTACGGCCTTTTTGCAAAATGTTAAAATCAATTTTGAATTTACCTCGGTCTATTTCAAACAACCCTTTCAAGTTCAAATTGACACCATCCCAACATTCAATTCTCCCTTATTAATAGATACCATAGCTTCTGAAGGAACCAAACAATTCGAAACCGACGCCTTCGAGATTCGGAACCTCAACTATGAAACCTATTATTATTACCGAGTTAGAGCCATTAGTGAGGCCGATTCTTCAAAATGGACTTATAGTGCTTTTAAAACAAAAGGTTTTGGAACCGATATATTGGCTGCCGAGAATTATTCAGATCCAATTGTTCCCATTAAAATTCGGAATTCAATAGATGGATCCACCGGTTATCAGATAGAGGTAGATTCCAGTATTTCCTTCAACAGTCAAGAGAAACAGACTTTCTTCTCACCTGCGGGTTTAGATACCGCGGTGAACTTGTTTTTTGGCAAAACCTATTACACGCGCGGCCGTCCCTATCATGAAAAAGACTCGGGAGAATGGACGCGCACACGACCCATCAATATCATCATTTTCCCTAGTTCTTATTTCCCATTTACCACCTCAACCGTTCATATAACCGATAGTTTTCAGTTTGCAACCAGAACCGGTGTTGACGGTTTCCAAATTCAAGCTACGCAAGCGAATCATTACGACACCACCCTTTTCCTTGATACCATTATCTCCGAATTCAAGCCGAGTTCAACCCATAATATTAAAGGACATCGATTTAAATTCGCTACCCGATATGAATGGAGAATACGAGGTTGGCATGATAGGGACACCTCCATATGGAGCAACTCAAAACCCTTCACAACCGTTAAATCACCCGTGCAATTGAGACCTTTTAATTCTAACTTCCTTGGTACACCAGCAAGAACTGAGTTCAAATGGGAACCCTTGAAAGGAGGTGTGCGTTATCAACTTTGGTTGGATACCAATACCAATTTCAATTCTCCTATTTTTCTGGATACCATAACCGATTCTCTTTCTTTAGTGGTTTCCCAATTGCTGTTCAAACCACTTTATTATTGGAAAATAAGGGCCTTAACCGATGACGATACCAGTCAATGGAGCGAGGTTTGGACATTTAAAGTGCTAACGGCTCGATTGAATCTACCAAGAAATAACGCCAAAAACATTTCCTTATATAGCCTCGATTGGAATAGTGTAGAAGGTACCACAGGGTATATATTAGAGGTTGATACGAGCGCCAATTTCTCGAATCCATTCCACGCACAAGAATTAAAAGAACTTTCCTTCTTTCACTACTTCGAAACCTACCCGAAATTTGTTGATTTTAATACCAAGATTTATTGGAGGGTTAAACTCTTTCACGAAAAAGACACCACTGCGTGGAGTGATGTTTGGAACTTTACCACACGCCCTAGATATGCTCCCACATTAAGCAGTCCGATTGATTCTGCCAGCGAAGTCAGTATTTTCAATCAGTTAAAGTGGCTCGCCTATTCTGGAGCCTCTAGTTATACCGTACAATATAGTTTGAACCCTGAATTCACAGGTGCCGTACAAAATATCGTAAGCGGAACTTTATTAAACGTTACTTTAAAGCCATCAACACGCTATTACTGGCGCGTAAGAGGTAGAAATTCTGATGGTAACGAATTCTATGATTTCAGCGAAACTTGGACCTTTACTACAGATGAAGGCATACCGCCACCCAAATTGCTGACGCCGGGAAATAATTCAAGCAACCAAGAATTAAATGTTAGTTTTAGTTGGGAAAAATTCACTCCCTCCACCATCTATCGCGTGGAGATTTCAGAAGATCCCAACTTCAGTTCATTCGTTACTAAAAATTCTACCACAGGGAATACTAAGTTTACCCACCTCAAAGGACAAACCACCTATTATTGGCGTGTAAAAACCTTC
>ERZ807291.7599-NODE-7599-length-12461-cov-17.835160_pt1 | contig 12461 bp, 10 predicted proteins | sample MGYA00521257_ERZ807291 | MGnify/ENA primary metagenome ERZ807291 (study PRJEB31413, sample SAMN03169783) | marine metagenome | biome: Marine; feature: Water; material: Subsurface seawater | place: North Sea | collected 2011-04-28 | depth 1 m m ...
TAAAAATCCACGTAAAAATACTGTAGAAGAATAATATTGTTGTTGGTAGAAACATAGGGGATTTAGGGATTTAGGGATTTAGGGATTTAGGGATTTAGGGTAATGGATCTTTAGAATGTTTAGGCATTTTGTAATCATACTCTTTTACAAAAATGTAAAATGGAGAGAAAAAAGGGGTTTTATTTAATAATTAATTCTTAAAAATTTATTTAGGGGATTCCCGGAAAATCTACATCATCTAACTCAGTATATTCTCGGTCGTCACTATTCCAGTCATAATCGTCACTTTCATATTCATAACGACTGAGTTCATCTTCATCATAATCACCGTCCTGTATTGGCCTTCTTCCAAATGTCGGAGGGTCTAAGTTCCCATCGGAATTCCATAGAACTTTGTATTCCGATGCCAAGAAATCCAAATTTTCGATATAATTTAATGTATCACTAATTGTTTCAAATGTATCATCATCATATGTTTCCAATGAAGAACATTTTCCTCGGCACATTGCACAGTCTACTGTTTTCAAAGCAGTTTGTGCGGATTTCATCATATTCACCATGCATGTTTCACAGTAACTATGATTACAACTGGTTTTTACCTGTTTATTGCAACTGAATGTTTCATAACAAATAGGACATTCAAATTCTCCTATTTGTTTTTTATCATTACAGAATACCGTAGTATCTGAAATGGTTTGCGATACATAGTGCAGTTCGTCAAAGTAGCGGCTGTCTCGGCGATTAAAAGTAGTAGACATGATTCTCTTCTATATTTTTTACTTATTGAAAAAAAGGGTGTTGTTGATTTCTTTTCAATTTTTACAACAGTCTTTCATACTTTATTTAAATGATTTTAAAAGTTAAACAGTACTACAAAATAATTTATTCATATTGTGTGCCTCACGGTTGAATGCCGGTGGTTTAAATAATCCATGTATCATAGAATCGTCACGGAAGCGTATTGTATAGTCTTGTTGGTGTTTATTTCGTCCTACTCGTCCCATGGCTTGAATCGTCTTTTGTGGTGTCATATTTTTCAAATCCTTTCCAATGAATCCGTGGCAAAACTGATAATTAGTACCGTAGATATAGTCAGACGATGTAAGAATCAGGAACAATTTTTGGTCATTGGCTAATCGTTTGACCATTTCTTCATAGGCCTTGCTTTCTTGTTGAATCAGTACCCCGACTCCCATTAATACCAATACTTTGTACTGAATCGATATATCCATTTCTACAATGGCCTTTACATCATCTTCATTTAGCGAACCGCTAAATGCATTGTCCTGACGTTTTTTACCGGGTATCCATTTGTCCTGGTGTTCAGTTGTATTGGGAACATAGTTGGGATTTAAACTGATTGCCCTCATTTGGTCACGTAAATTGTCGATTTGACCTCGTAAATTCTGTAGAGAAACATTCTTTTCTTCGTCCTTTTCTTTGTATACGGACGAGGAACTTTTCCCTTTTTTCGATCCCATTGAATTGGTTGTTGTTCCCGAATCTTTAGGCGCATTTTGTTCGTCTACTTTCCTTTCCAGTTCCAGAATTTTCTCCATGAGTTTTTCGTTTTTCACGATTCCGTCAACCAATTGACGCAATATTGTGTCCGGAATTTTGCTTTCTTTTACATAAAAGTTGGCCATATTTAGAATATTATCGGCTAAATAAATCGACGGTCCATCGGTCAATGTATGGGCATCTTTAGTCGTCAAAAATACTCCATCCAATGCCTGAATTTGTGCCTTTTTCTTCATTTCGGCTACTTGACTTTCGCTATTCATACGGGATATTGTAGAACCGGTATTGTTATTTGACATCGGCATTGTACTCATACGACTTAAAGCATTTCCTCCTTTGTTGTATTTCTTCTTTTGTTGAACCATTAAATATGTCTTACATGTTTGCCATTGCGCTTCATCCAGTACAGATAATAAGTCTAAATAATACAACTTCAGTTTATTCATCGTGACATCTTCTAACGAATCAAAGTAGTTTTCACGGTAATATCGACTGTCTTTATTCACGTATTGATTTGTATGAACGTAACGAATGAATTCCAAGATTTCCGTCAAATCGAAGTACCGTAGAAGAGTCTTGTTGTCTTTACAGTAATGTGAATATTGTTTCAACTCTTCGTGGTTAGAACAATGTATATGGGGCATAAAACTGTATCCTTGTTGATTCAAAATAGGAATGGATTTACGACAATCATACGATGATATAGTACGTACATCTACAGTGACATCCGGTCTTTTGTACGGTACATAGTAAGTCTTGTAATCTTCCTTTTTCAATGGAATGTAGGGACAAAATACGATTTCGGTCGGTGTATATGGTTCGCCCAATTCTTCGGCTTCCAATGCTCCTTCTGTGTTATCTTCTTCAATCTCGGCTACAAATGCGGCTTGTTCGGCTTCTTTTTCGCATTGGATTCGGTCGAAATATTCCTCTACTTGATTCCGGAAATCCATTATACATTCTTGCAATTCTTCTTCTTTAGGCAAAGTGGCGCATGACAATACCATATTGTAAATTTGGTTTTCCGCCCAATTTTTCTGTATGGTTTTATGCAATGGATGGTCTTCGTAATCTAAAGTCATAGTCGGTTCATCCCAATAAGTCAATAAGGTAGAATGATCCTTTGTATGGGCCATCATATAACGCATGGCATGTAAATAGGAATGCACATCGCATATCATCATTTCTACTTTCGACCCATCGCTATGATTCACTTTCCAGATTCCACCGGTTCTACGATTCTTGGTATAATCGGCCGCGGAAAAGTAATGTAGACGAATATCACTGGGACTATCGCATCCAAAGGCAAAGCCGACACGTTTGTGAAGGGAAATAGCCGATTTTGCCAATGCCAAACCAACATGACGGGCAACACATACGAAAATGATCTTGTATTCATTTATTAATCCTATAGGTGACAATGTTTTACCCGTACCAGTAGGAGCACAGTACAAGATTAATTTAGGTTTTGGCATATAGTCAATGGGTCCGGTTTCCTCTATATCTTCGTCTTCGTAATAATGTCTTTTAGTAGCATGTAGACAGTGAGTATACAATTCGCGCTGGTGCATGTACAAACTCAGATTCTCGTATTTATACAATTCTGCGTTTTTCTCTACAATGGTATCCGCGTTTTCGATGACTGTAGAAATACTAGTGTAGTTACGGCCATAGTCGACCACCATTTGGACAAATTCCTTTACATGGGGATTGGTATGATCGATTATGGATTTGTTCCATTGTAGAAGCACATAGAGTGGTTTAACGAAGGATTTATTCGTTGCAGCATACTGTAGAATGGTATTACATGTGCGCATACAGTCGAATTCAAAAATGGAATGGTTACTGGTTTGAATCAGTTGATCAGAAGTTTCTATGCGTATTTTATCGGCTTTTTTTAATTTTTTGGCTATTTTTTCTATAGTGTTATTGATGCGATATTCTGCAAAAGATTTGTGTTTGGATTTCATCACTTGTAAACTCGATCGAATGATCGGGTAAAAGTATTTTCCATATAAAAATGCGTGGATTTCCGGTGAGGGTGACAGTTTAGTAAAACGAATCATATTGAGATTTGGATTGGTAATTCGATTGACATTGTCTTTCCCGTATCCATCATGCATCATAGTAAGAATTTTCATTTCACTTTCCGGTACAGGTATCTCAATGGATTCCCATTCGCTGGCAGTGAGTTTGGTTTGACTTAAAATATCCATATTGAATGTGTTGGGTTGTGTTATTAACTTTGATTTAGTATGTGTGTATTGTGAAAAAAGAGTAAATTGCTTCTAATTGATTTTTTAGAAGCAATTCATTCAATTTTTCCTTTTCTTTTTTCTTTTTTCTTTTTCCTTTTTTTTCTCTTTTTCAGGGTTACATTACGTACTTATCTTGGTACAATACATTAGGACTATCGATGATTTGTTCAATCTCCTTTTTTACTGTACGACCAATATTATCCCGAGAAACAACGCGGGTGACTTCACCGGTTTTTCGTGTAAAAGTAGTTAATAAATAAGTTTGACTATTGTAGACGGTATGAATCGGAGGCGATCCTAGAAATGTATAGTACGGAGACAACATACTAGTTGGTGGTCGACTATTTGTACTGTTGTCATATTGGATCGAGACCCAATTAGGACTTTTATGGTCGGCTATAAATAATATAGCCCCGAGTGTAGAATAAATATTGGGTTCAGTTGATTGAATGGATTCAGGTGATTGGGTAAACTGGGCCAACATAATTAAAATAGTGTGTTTCAAATCGAATTAAAATTAAACTGTACAATAATATATTTGAGAGAAACCCTTATTGGAATATAAACGTATTCAATTTTTCACTTATATAATACCAAAATAGAAAAAAAATGTTTCGATTGTTTACGTATTGTCCTAAATATGCCAATTTTGAAAACGTTCAACAAGCAATCCAAAAGCCACATCAATATATATTAATCAATGTCCTTCCAATTCATGAACAAGACTGTTTGATTAGCAATACTATACATGCACATCAAGAAGAACAGACTATTAATGCTATGATTGAATCCATCATAGAACCAGACAAACCCGTCATTGTCTACGGTAAAAATAACCTAGATGAACGAGTAATGGAAAAAGCGAAACAAATCGGCAATCTAGGCGTTTCTACAGTATATACTTATATGGGTGGGATGTTTGAATGGTTATTGCTACAGGATATTTACGGGGATGATGCTTTTCCTACTACTAAGAAAGTACTGGATATTTTGAAGTATAAGCCTGTACAAAGTCATATATGATGGGTTTTGATTGAGATTTTAAAAATATCAAAAAGAAGGAATATAAAAATATCCCTTTTATATTATTTAGCAAATGGTCCAGCAAACTCCAAGCGATAACTCACTTTCCGAACTACAGACTGTTACCGAGTCAAAAGACAATTATAGGGACGATCCCTTATTGAATGAATCCGAAGACCGCTATGTCATGTTTCCTATACAGGATGATGCCATATGGAAGATGTACAAAAAGCAAGTTGACTGCTTCTGGCGTGCAGAAGAGGTTGATTTATCAAAGGATTTAATGGACTGGGCTAAATTAAACAGTGACGAGAAGCATTTTTTGTCGATGGTATTGGCATTTTTCGCAGCCAGTGATGGCATTGTACTGGAGAATCTTGCCGTACGTTTTATGACTGATATACAATTGTCCGAAGCCCGTGCTTTTTATGGATTTCAAATAGCCATGGAAAACATTCATTCGGAAATGTATAGTATCTTAATTGATACTTTTATACAAGATAGCGAACAACGAACTAAATTATTCCAAGCAACTCAAAATTTCCCATGTATAGGAGAAAAGGCCAAATGGGCCCAAAAATGGATGCAAGACAAAGAAAGCAATTTCGCGACGAGACTTATTGCTTTTGCTTGCGTAGAAGGAATCTTTTTCAGTAGTTCATTCGCTTCTATTTATTGGATCAAGAAAAGAGGGTTATTGCCCGGTTTGACTTTTTCCAATGAACTTATTTCGCGCGATGAGGCTTTGCACACCGAATTCGCTATTTTGGTCTACAGTAAATTACAACAAAAATTACCCGAACATCAAGTACATTATATAATAAAAGAATCTGTAGAGATCGAAAAACATTTTATTACCGAGTCATTACCATGCCGTTTGATCGGTATGAATGCCAAACTAATGAAAGAATACATTGAATTTGTCGGTGATCGTTTAGCCGTTCAATTGGGATGTTCTAAGATTTACAATTCGGCCAATCCATTTGATTTTATGGAATTGATTAGTGTCGATACCAAAGTAAATTTCTTTGAACGTACTAATTCTGCGTATGCATTGGCCAATAAAGAGATCGATGCAAATGTATTTGAATTAGAAGCCGTATTTTAAGGTGGCGATTTTGATTAGAATTGTACAGTACAAAATGTATTATGGTTTTATACTGTAGATGAATGATATAATATTAAAAACAATATATATAGAATCATTATTATAATTAATATCACTATGGTTCTTATTAATATATTAACGCGTACTGGTAATCGTGTAAATTATTTTTCACAATTAAAAGCAAGTATTGATGCACAAACTTATAATAATATTAGACACATCAAAAGTAATGATAATCCAAATTGCTCTTATTTGGCAAACGAAAGTGATGTAATTGATGTAATACCAGACCGTCAATCCGGTAAAGCGTTTTACAATTTATATCTAAATGAATTAGGAAAGCAAGTAAATGATGGATGGGTTATAATATTGGACGATGACAGTAAAATAATTGATAATACTTTTATTGAAAAATTGGCTGATATATGCAAAGATTCATCACAAGACGAAATACTTATTTATAAATGTAAGATTTGGGATGGGAATGGAAGAATAATACCATGTCCTGATATTTTTAACACAAATACTTTGATAAAAGGCGAAATAGACATGGTTTCTTTTTGTTTCCATTACAGTATATTTGACAAATTCAAATTTACATCAGATTCTTGTGGTGATTTTAACTTTTTGGATTCCATTAGAAAATCCAACGCATATCAATTTAAATTTGTAAACTTACCTATTGGATTATGGGGTAATTACGATGGGGCAAAAAATGGGGAGAATGTAGATAAAAAGGAATCTGAACAGCCTATCAAAACTGTAGGCATATCGTTGGGATTTAACTGTGATAGCGCGGTATATGGTGTAAATAGTGGAATACGCTCTACTAAAAAAAATGGATACAAAACATGTCCTTTTGATATAATGTTATCTAATATTGGAGGAATTGTTCAATGTATAGAAGACGACTTCAAGTATTTCTTCGACGAAAATTATTTAACTATAGAATATCCCCATGATAACCCTCCTACTTTATTAAGATATAACCTTATCAGGAATACGAAATACAATTTCATATTCAACCACGAAAGCCCTGGTCATGCTGATCTTCATTTAATAGAAAATTGGCCCGGTGGCAAAAACCATTTTATTTCCAATCATTTTAAACATTTCAAAGAACGTTATGAGGCTCGTATTAATAATTTTAGAAACTATTTAAATGACCCAAGTAATAAAATCATATTTATTATTTCTACCTGGAACAAAACAGAAGACGACTTCGCTTTATTGAAAAATGCACTATCCAATCGATATCCACATCTATCCTATTCATTTAAGATACTAGACTGTACAAAAGGGAAGGATTTTTTTGTCACACATTTACGCCTTATGAAAGTAGATGAAAATGATCCAGAACTAACAAGATTGGAACCTGGTCCTAGTAATAACGAAATGAAAGATCATACCTAATGATATCCCTCAATAAAAAAGATACAAATGTATATCTATTTTATTTAAAACATTATATTTTTTATAATAAATCCTCTATTTTTTTTCCAAAATATACAGGGCTCGATATATTTTGTTTTGATCTCCATCAGTCGTGCGATGAATTATACATTGTTTTATAAGTCTCATTTTGTATAAATCAAATAATATTTTCCATTCTTGGTCTGACCTGAAAATACCTCCCGGTTGATGTTCATAATTGCGTTTATGCCATTGGAGTTCATAATCCAAACCAGCAATGTCCTCTCCAATTAAAATATATTTAGATGAAATGGAATGAATTTGTCGCAATAAATCCAATGCATTGTCAGGAGTATGATGTAATACAAAATTTACAATTACCAATTCAAAAGTATTGCTTGCAAATGGTATCATTTTACCATCATATGTAATTGTATAAGGTGCTTTATGATATCCACCTGTACCTGTCTTTTGTGGTTCTTCTATATTCAATGATTTATAGTGAATATTTTTATTTTTGCATAGTTGGAAAAAATCGGCTCCTCCTATATCTAGTACTGAATTTACTTTTAAATCACATATAATATTTCCTGTACGGTTAATTCTATCTGATACTTCTGTTGTCACTGGAAAATGTTCAATTTCGTATGACTGGTCTTTTATTGTCGTCATAATAGTATTTTATTACGTATAATTAACTATTTAAATACTTTGAATAACAAACGTTCTTCTAAAATAATATAAATAATAGTGTATCATATATTGTATAAAACATGGAACCTCATTTAGGAAATAATGACAAGATATTATTTAACCAATATCTAAATAAAGCAACCATATTTTTTGAATACGGTTCAGGGGGTAGTACTTATCAAGCCAGCAATAGAGAAAATATTCAAAAAATTTATTCTGTAGAAAGTGATATTGCTTGGTATAATAAAGTAAAACAGAATATAAAAAATAGCAAAGTTACCTACTATTTAAATGAAATGGATACCATACCTAATAATTGGGGACACCCTGGTAATAAAGCAACTACTGAGCAAAAACAAAATTATAGTAATTACATGATGAAGTTAAGTAAAGAAGAACAGCAATCAATTGATTTAGTTTTTATCGATGGTCGTTTTCGCGTAGCATGTTGCTTAAAGTGTTATAATGTAATTAAAGATGACTGTCTCATTATATTTGATGATTTTCTAGGTCGGTCGTATTATCATATTGTATTGGATTACTTTGATATAGTCGATAAAACTGTAGATAATAGGATGGTTGTTTTGAAAAAGAAACAAGGACTACAAATACCACAAGAAATTATTGATAAATATGAAATGATTGCAAAATAAAAACGATTGTATAATTGATAATGTAAAATTATTAACTATTTTGGTAAAAAGCATTATATAGATTTTATTTGGATTTCAATAAACGTACTGTTTTTCTTCCATTATATATCGCTTTTCGGTATGTTAAATAAGACATAGATGAAAATCCCATTGCTAGTGCGGTATTTGATAATACAGTAACATCACTGCCTTTTTTGTTTATTTCCCCTATCATCATTTTTATAGATGCTTGTTTCATATCCATAATATTATCAAATACATCCATTATACATTGATTTGTAGCAGAAGGATTAAAATAACTTGAAATTACGTCTGCTGTACTAGAAGGATCCATACAACTAATTTTAGTTCGTTCAAATATATCATCTGCTATTGTACTGGCAATATTTTTAATAAGAACAAATATTTTATCTTTTTCCATGTGAATAGCATTACATTTTATATTCTTAAAATAAGTAAACCAAAATGAAAAATACGTAATTTCTGCTTTATCCATTCTTTTGAATTCGTCCACTATAGACGTTTGTATTATGTTAACGTGTTCGGACACATCGGTCATTTCATATAATTGTTGAACTCGTACAAAAACAATATAGGACAAAAAAATCGAAAATAGAAACGTACATATTGCAATTAGCATATCTTTATCCATCAAAGATGGGTTAGGTTCATCTATTATGTATTCTACTATTTCTTTACTATTGCTACGACTGCGAGTACGACTTCTACTACTACGTCCTTTGGCTATGGTACGCCCTTTTCCTCCTAAACTAACTCCTTTTCTTTTTGTAATGCGATTTGTTTTCGATGATTTTTTTACATAATCAGGATGAACATAAAGTTTCCGGATTAAACTCAAAAAATCATTCGTTTTTATTTTGAATTGGGGAAATATGCCATTTAATTGACGAATATGACCACGAATCGTTTTTTCAGTTCCTTTAGGCATTTTGTATTTTTCATTATTAGGTCGTGGTAACGCTAAAAAGGATTGGATGTCTTTTCGCAAGCATAATTTGTTTTTGTTTTTTCCCATGATGATGGATATATATTCCATTTAGATATTTATATTTATTTAGAATCAGAAAAATTGTATACTCTTTTCACTACTGACGAGACAGTAGGTTCTTTATTTTTTATATTTTCTCGTATAGTAGACATGAATTTGTTTTTTATATTCTTTGCAGCCTCTTCAAATATACCATATGATTGACGGTAGTTTTTTTTCATATTCGTTAATGCTTTATTATAACTTGCCTCCATTTCCATTTTGGAATTCAATAATTTTCCTAAAATATTATCGGTAGCGCGTTTTTTCCCATCAATAGTTTGTTCTTTTTGATGAGCCATTTTTAAGTATTCATAAAAGGTCATATTTTCTTTTTTTAATGCTTTAAAATCTAAGTATGCTTTTTCAATAGGGGATTCTTTTGCGCGAGCACTTTTGGCGTTTTGAGTATAAAACTTCATAGTCTCAATTTTTTTCGATACTGCTTTCATTGCTTTTTTCATTTTATCAACATTTTGTAGATAATGGATTTCATGAAATGACTTTTCCAACTTATATAAGTATTCCATTTGATTCGTTGACGATCCTTTGTTAATTAACTTAAATAGTTTTTGAGAAATGTTCTTGAGAATGTTGTTGTCAAACTTTTCATTGGATTTATAAGAGTCAGTAATCATCTTTCCGAGATCATTGTCTATAGAATTATAAGTGTTTCCTCCTAGTGATGATTTCGATGGTGTTCCAAGTATAATATCGGGTAAATTCAATCCATCTTTATTTTTCACAAACTCTATTATTTTCGTTTTTTGATTCAATACCATTTGTTGTTTTTGTTCATCACTCAAAGCCATATCGTAAAAACCTACATAGTGAATACGGTTTTTTACACAATCATCGGTACCGCATTTATCATCTTTATCACATGAGTCCGCTTTTTTTGACGCAAAATATCGAAATAACGTAGGGTTGCCGATCATCATAGAATAAATAAAACACAATTGGTCACCCGATAAATACATTACCGCTTTACCACAATTTTGATTAATAAATTTAACAGTCTCTGCACTTCCATGGTCTCCAGTTGATTTTAATCGAGCCATTAATACTTTTAAATCATTTGCCCGTTTATCAACCGTCGTATTTTTTTCCATCTTTTCGTACAGTACATCTATCATTTCTTTCAGATTAGAATCTAATTTTTTTGTTACTTTGTCACAATTATAGGTCACATTTTTATCACCTGGCTTAACTGGTTTAGGATCATTAATGTAAGCCATACCCACTGCCAATTCACTTAAATCAAAACCTCCGTCTTTTAGAAATGTAATATGAAAAGGGGTCTTATTTTGATACAATACAATACATACTTTGTATTTTCCACTTTCATATGAGTACAATCGTAGTTTGATTTCAATATTATACGATTCAAGACAAAATTTGTTTAATAAAGGGTCATATACAGTATCATATATAGACAAATTTTTATCTATTGTTTTGGAATCTAATACAATATATTCTTTTCCATTTATTTTAATATTTTCCGGCACTATTTGCAAATTATACTCCGAATTATTATCAATAAAATCGTGGTTCGTATTGGTAGTACTGGGTTTAGGTAAATAAGTAGTTCCAGCCGGATCCCATAAATTACATAATGAACTCAATTCTATTACACCATTTTTTGTAAATACTGGTTCCTTATGAATCGACATACAAGCATCCAATAGATAATACTTGTACTTGGATATGACATTGTCATAAAATTCCGTGAAATTACTATTTTTATAAATTTTTTGCTGTTCTATATAATTGTTTAAAGCACTTAATATAGGTTTATTATCCGTATTCAGTTCATAATTGAAATAAAACGATGTATTGGGTAATACATAATCACAATTTTGTAGCATTCCACTTATGTAGTCTATTTTAATACGCTCTTCAAAATTACCATAATTTGTATAATAACTTGATAAAGCATCTTGTGCTACAGGAAGTTTTATATAATTCAAAAACGTTCTGGATTCCTGTAGAAAGTCGTATGCGCTAAAAGAACATGGATAAATACTATTTCGGGTGCCTCCAAAATCATGCCATGTATCAGACAATTGATATTGTAGGGATAATATTGGCTTTTCACATGCTCCTCCACTTTGGCTGCTTTTAGTAGTACGTGAATTAGAGACAGGAGAAAATAAGTCTATCAAAATGTTATTACAAGTTTCCCAATATTGATATAATTCTTGTACAGATAGGAAAAATAGGGCTAAATTTTTATGGGACGATAACGATGCTAATGATGAATTGCTTTCATTATTTTGTTGGACAATAGTACTGACTTTGTTCGTTGCGGTTGGTTTGGTAAAAGCACGTGTATCATGTGGAAAAAAACCAGTTGTGGTTTTATATTGTTTTTTTAGTGTCTTGGGACTATTTCCACTACTACTACTTCTTTTACGTTTTTGGGTTGATTTAATAGGAACTGTTACTGAATTGCTTTTTCTTAATGCTTTTTTTACAGATTTCGGTATTTTTAATAAAGATACTTTTTTCCCGTTCATTAAAGCATATCGACTACCTAAACCTAATCTTTTATAGGTTACATTATTCTTTGTTGATTTAAAACTTTTATTTTTTCTCGTACTTATAATCATAATGAAACTATCTACTATACTATAGACATATATACTTTTTCTACAATAAATACATCGGTCTCTGGGGAATACCACGCAGTCCATTTATACAGGACTCATAATCTTCTACATACATGACTCCAAAGCCTTCTT